>WNGD01000713.1_pt1 | contig 35889 bp, 32 predicted proteins | sample 5400671 | NCBI WGS metagenome assembly WNGD01 (sample SAMN13153369, study PRJNA577476) | soil metagenome | isolation source: 40 cm soil or saprolite under grassland replicate 2 | place: USA:California | collected 2016-06-15 | reverse complement strand
GACCGAAGAACAAGAAACAGCAACCGAAGAGTTGACAGCGCCGCGGCTAGTAAGGAGAATCCTGATGCATGTCGCGAGCGGTGACGTGCACGTCTTCGGTCGTGATTGGAGGATGGGTTGGAAATGACACCATCGACGACTACATTGGGTGTTCCACTAGAAGCTAGCTCCAAAAGCAACGGCCAGGGCCTTTCTGATTGGATTCGACTCTTGCCTTCGACTGTAACCCCATTGAGTAATTTCTGGTTATGCTAGGGATAAGGGCTGAAAACTGCACTGTCGTAGTGGGAACGAGTGCTGGCTCGATCTGGAAAAAGCAATGGCTAAAGGTATCGCCGCCGTCATTTTCGTGATCCTCATGATCGGTGCAGTATCAGGGTACTTTTTCTATACTAGGTATGTTCAGGGAACAGTTGTTCTGAGTATTACGGATCCGCCTCAGGTGCAACCGGCTACTGGTCAGCAATATGATCCCAGCATTCTCCACATCTACCTCACGTTCGCAACGATGGAGATCCATCAGGGAGGCTTTGGGAACTCTAGCACTAGTGGATGGTACGCGATAGTCGGGTCCCAGAAAACAGTGGACATGATTTCAATCTTGACCACTACGAAGACTTTGGGAAGTGCGAGGCTCTCCACGGGAATTTACGATCAGCTCCGTTTTCCAGTATCCGCTGCGGTGGTTACTTTTTCCAACCTCGGAAACGTGACCTATTCGATACCTAGCGATTCTCTTAAGGTCTCGATCGTTGGGGGAGGGTTTCAGAGCTCTCCGGGTACCACGGTGAATCTCCGATTAACATTGTCTTTCAATAGCAATGAGATCATGGCCATGAACGGACAGTTAACGCCACATGCCACAGCCCGGATAGTGACTTGATGTTTTTCTAAGGAGAAGACAACGTTACATCTGTGATTGATGACGAGCGAGCCAACAACAGCAGACTTCAAGCCGGCAGTTGGGGCAGGCGGCGGGCATTTCAGTCGCTTGGCATTCATCTGGTGAACAGTCGCAGTCCGCGCAACGGATGTGACTGTGACCCTCTTTCGATTTAGCCAACCTTCCTCTCCCTAGAATTTCAGTATTCATTCAACTAAGTGGGGATGGGCTATTTTTTGGTTTTCTTGGGAGGCAACCGGCTTGTCCAGTCCAGGGACTGGCTGACCCACAATTGCACCGTCTCGGGTTGGTTCCGCCAAGCTTTCGGTATTACGACGTATTCTTTCATGGGCTTTCCTTTCATCGGTTCCAGCAATGAAGCTCCCTTCTTTTCGAGGAGTTCCTTTCGATTCTCCTCGGACACGCGCACGAATAGGTCGTCTCCAAATAGCCCTGTGAACATGTTTCCGTTAACAAACGCCGATATGTTTCCGAACATTGGCCGGATAGTGATTCGAGGGTCGTCCGGCAAGATTGATCTGAAAAATTCTTTGGAATTTTCACTAGGACGCGGAATACGCATTCGAGGGCCTCGGAATGAGAGATAAGCTAACTCAAGGACTTCAGGACGTTTAAGGCCTCCCAAACGTGCGCGGTGGCTCGGGTTTGGGATGAGAAGATAAGTCTGATAATTCCCTTCTTGTCTATTACAAAACTCACTCGGCCGGCAAAAAGACCGAGTGACTTCTTGACCCCGTAGGCCTTCCTCACCGAACCTTCGGCGTCGCTGAGCAATATGAATGGCAAGTGGTGCTGCTGAGCGAAATCTCGATGAGAGTCTTGGCTGTCGGAGCTTATTCCAATAACTTCTGCCCCTAGATCCTTGAAAGCCTCGTATGAATCCCGGAAGCTGCAGGCCTCGGCTGTGCAGCCGCGGGTGAAGTCTTTTGGATAGAAGTAAACTACCACGTTCTGCTTACCAAGAAAATCCTCTAGAGCAACGTAACTGCCATTGTCGGTTGATAGGCGGAAATTGGGTGCGGCGTCACCAACAGCGAGCAGTTTCCTTACTTCCCATAAGGGGAATGTCAATGTGGAAGAATAGGCTTGCGTTGATAATTGGGTCTAGAAAGAGCTAAGCATCCTTGCAGCAGTCCCTCTTAGAGAAATTGGCCCTTTCCGGGATACTACAAGCTGGATTGACTAAAGCCCGTATTGAGGCCCTAACGGACGGGATATTTGCCACGGTCATGACGGTTCTGGTTTTGGGTCTAACAGTCCCTGTCCCAAACCTTCCTGAGTCGGAACTTGCTAGTCAAATAAGGGGACATTGGCCAAATTATCTCGCCTACGCGTTCAGCTTTATCGTATTAGGCGTGTACTGGATTGGCCACCACAACCAGTTTCACTATATCAAACAGAGCGACAGAGTATTCTTGTGGGTCAACATTCTTTTTCTCTTAACTATCGGTTTTGTGCCCTTTTCCACATCTCTGCTCGGGCTGTATCCCTTCTCGCCTACTGCGGTTCGGGTCTACGGTGCGAACCTGGCAGCGACAGGGCTGGCGCTCTACGCTGTATGGTGGTACGCAACGAGCCAGCATCGCCTTGTCGAAAAGGATCTTGACCCTCACATCGTAAGTCTAGCCAAGAGGCGAATTAGTGTCGGGCCAATAGTCTCTCTACTTGGGATCGGCTTCTCCTTTCTGGATACTCGGATAAGTCTCGTACTCTACCTGCTCCTAATTCCGTTCTTTATCCGACCAAGCCACATCGATATCCACTTCAGAGAAGGCTCTCACGACTAGTACTTGCTGTCGCAACGTCCTTAAAGCCCAATCTCAAATCCCGCGGACGAAAACAATAACGAGTTGGAACGATTGCCTCCTGCAGACAGTCCATGGATGGTTGAGGCCCAATCGGTCTGGAAGGTCTACCAGACGGGCACGTTGAAGGTTGAGGCTCTCAGAGGCCTCGACTTCAAGGTCCGAAAGGGCGAGATGGTGGCGGTAATGGGCCCTTCGGGCTGTGGCAAGACTACCCTACTGAACTGTCTTTCCGGGCTTGACGACATTACCAAGGGCATGGTGGCGATCGAGGGCGTTGACCTAGCGAGCATGTCTGATGATCAAAAGTCCGGGTTTAGGGCAAGAAGGATGGGCTTCATTTTTCAAGCCTACAACCTTCTTCCCGTGCTGAGCGCACAAGAAAACGTCGAGCTTCCCCTTCTACTAGCAGGCGTGTCTGAGGCGGAGGCTCGCAAAGAAGCCTTGAGTGCTCTGAAGATGGTTGGGCTGGAGGAGTGGCGTCTTCACAAGCCAATGGAACTCAGCGGGGGGCAGCAGCAACGCGTAACCATTGCTCGTGCTCTTGTGAACAAGCCTGCGATAGTGTGGGGCGACGAGCCGACTGGTAATCTGGACTCCGAGAATTCAGCCGAGATTGTCAAGTTGTTGAGAAGCTTGAACCGCGACTACGGACTGACCTTCGTGATAGTCACCCATGATTCTCACATTGCCCAAGAGACCGACCGGATAGTTTCAATGAGAAATGGGCAAATAGAGAAAGAAACAGCGGCCGGAACAAAGTCCTGACGAGGAGCGGTCGGCCAACGGCAGAACCTAGGTCTCGATCTCAAGGAAGGTCGTTTCTTGTAGGTCTAATTGTTTTCCTCTCGATAATTGCCCTCGGGGAGCTTTACGCTCTCTATCTCAATTACCAAAACGACTTCTTTCTACGCCAGTTTGTCTCTGAAAATCAGACCTGGCTCCTAGTGCAGGCCGCGGGACTTTTGGTCGTGGGTCTTGGCGCTGGCTACTTGTCCTACCTGTTTTCCCGGGCCAAGCCTACCAGTAGGGCGGGACGCTACTCAAGGAAACTGCTCTCCTTCTCGTCGTTGGTCATCGGTCTCGCTGCTTTGCTCCTTTGGTTCGGCGGCCTTAGTAGCATTGCTGGCAGCTCGACCATTGGCTTTGAAGTCTACATCGTAGCTGTACTGCTGTTAATTTCGCTAGGTATGATGCTGCGCGATCGCCTTACTCTCAGAATGGCGCTGCGCAATTTTACCAGACGGAAGACCAACATGGCGCTGGTCATCGCAGGACTTATGATCGGAACTGCGATGATTTCAGGATCGCTTGTCACTGGAGACACGCTTACCGAGCTTTTTACCCGCGGTGCCTACTTCGGCTACGGCCATGCGGACGAGGTTGTCTATGCGAGAAACAGCACCACGTTCGGGTTTCAAGGATCTGCCTATCAATACTTCGGATACAACGTCTACCAGTCACTTTCAACCGGTCTCTCCAATTATCCATCCGCTGGACCGGACGTAGTGGGAGTTACACCGGAAATAATCGAGACAGTTAGCATCTACGATTCTAACAAGGGAATAGTTCAGGCGGGATCTGCGCTTATCGGAAGCTTCTCCAACGCGTCCCGTGCTCTAGGAGACTTTCATTCCACATCCGGATCGGTAATTCCATCCACTTTCAACGACACCGAGGCCGTGCTCAACGACAAGGCAGCCCGCGACCTGAACGCCACCATAGGAGACACGGTCACTGTCTACTCCGCCCAGCGCTTCACAGCCCAACATCTCAATTTCACAGTCGTAGGAATAGCAGTCTCCGACGAGAGGGGCTCCTTCACACAGGGAGACGACGTGTTCGTCACGCTGAACTCCGCTCAACAGTTTACCGGCCACCCCAACTCGGCAAATTACATCGCGATTACAAACATTGGAGGGCTCAGGGGCGCCATTCAATACAGCCAAACTGTGGCGCTAGCCGCAAATCAGACCCTAGATAGCATATACTCGACCACCCAATCGACGATCAACTCCACATCGATAGGATGCAAAACAGACATTTCGACGGTCGTGACGCCTCCTGCTATTCCGTGCGCATTTACCGAGAAGAAGCTCTCAGTCGACAATGCCACCGATGGGGCAAAGTCCCTTTCTCAGTTCTTCCTCATCCTTAGCTCATTCGCAATCCTAGCCGGGATCGTTCTGATTCTCAACATTTTCATCATGTTGGCCGAGGAGCGGAAATCGGAGATGGGAATGGCCCGGGCCGTTGGAATGCGGAGGAGTCAGTTGACTAGACTATTCCTGTTCGAGGGGAGCCTCTACTCTGCTGGTGCCTCCATCGTCGGAGTATTGGTAGGGATCGGTGTAGCATACGCCATTCTATATGCAATCGGAAACATTTTCTCAGCATTCATTCCTTCTCTGAACGAGTCTCTGGTTCTCAGTAGCTTCACTATCTCCCCGGAATCATTGTTCGCCGCGTTCACCGCGGGAGTGCTGATTACCTATGTTACGATTCTTCTCACTTCGTGGCGGATAAGTAAGCTGAACATTATCAGGGCAATTCGAAACATTCCCGAACCACCACGAGGAAAGAGAACCTACACTCTGCTGCTGGTAGCCGGCTTTGCAATGGCTCTCGCTGGAGTCGTAGTTTTCCAGGCCTCGTTCGCAGCCAAGTCCACCATGGAAGCGCTCGTGGGGCCAAGCCTCATTATTTTCGGCGCAGGGCTCGTCCTGTCAAGGTTCCTCCGCAACCGATACGCATTCACTCTCTCAGGTTTCGCGCTCCTTGTTCAGTGGGCGGTTCCGAGCCTATCATTTGACAATCCACTGGTCTCGAACTACAGTTTCGGCCCGGAGGTGTTCATAGTGGGAGGGATAATCATGGTCGTCGCCTCGGTGCTAGTTGTGATGTACAACACTGATGTTCCATTGAAGATGCTGCGCTTTGTCCTTCGCAAGAGGCGAACTCTGACCGCCATCTTCAAGATCGCGCTGTCCTATCCTGAAAACAAACGCTTCCGGACAGCCGCGACTGTTGCAATGTTCGCCCTTGTACTGTTCACAGTGTCGGCCGTCGCCGGCATTCAAGCCGAGCTGAATGCATCTATCAGCCAAAGTGCCAAAGATCAGTCGGGTGGATATGATATCGCCACTAACACCGCTCCGATAGCGAACCTGACCTCGTCAGTAATGGCGGATGCAACATTGAGCAACAAGGTTTCAGCGGTTATCCCGTTTACCACGATTCTGCTGCAGGAGGCGCATGATTCATCCACGTCTCAGGACTTTCCGTTGACTCAGCTAGTGGGTGCTGACCCGAGCGCGCTAGGAGCTGATAACTTCTTCACAACGAACTCGTTCAAGATGCTAAGCCTGGCCACTGGCTTCGGATCGGCTACTGAGGTCTGGAATGCTGTCAGAAGCAACGAGTCCTACGTCGTATGGTCCGTATCATTCGCAGGAAACGGACATCCAAACCCTGGAGATGATCTCGTCCTCGCGGCAAGACCTGCTGGGAACCCGGTGTTAAAGTCGGTGAGGGTTCTCGGGGTTTTGCGTGGACTATTTGACGGAATAATCGGAGTAAGGGGACTTCTGAAAGACTCGTTCAACGTCGACTCCGGTACTTTGGGGCTTGTAAACGTAGCAAAAGGTCTGGACCCTGTTAATGTTGCGAACCTGTTGAAGAAGGACTTCATTCAGCTGGGCATGCAGACGATCGTTATCGAAGTGACTATCGAACAAGGACAGAGGATTTTCCTATCATTCTTCGGATTGTTTGAGGGTTACCTGGCTTTGGGCCTGGTCGTCGGAGTAGCAGGCGTCGGAATTATCTCGATACGCTCGGTTGTTGAACGGAGGAATGAGATCGGTATTCTTCGCGCCCTAGGTTTCCGAAAGAGAATGGTCTTGTTGGCCTTCCTCGTCGAGAGTAGCTACATAGCTCTTTTGGGAATCATAATCGGAGTTTCGCTGGGGGTAGACTTAGCCTACGCGTTTACTGCTCAGCCCAACTCGGGCCTCTCCTTCGTGATTCCTTGGACGCAGATTATCGAAATCTCTGTCGCATCATATGCGCTGGCAATGTTGTCGGTGCTCGGCTCGGCGCGCAAAGCATCCAAGATCCCACCAGCGGAAGCCCTCAGATACACCGAGTAGCCTAGGATCTACTTTCCCCTAGTTCTCTTCGTGGTTTCGCTCGCTGCTTCTTTCAGCAGCCTGTTCGTGCTCTCAGTGTTTCCTCCCAGCCTGAGGGTTTGTTCATGTTGGTCGGATAGCCGTTTTGTCGCCTCGATAAGATCGGTGCGCCGTGTCTGTTCCGCGTTTGCAGATAATTGGTTCATGGTTTTGGTTGCTTCTTTCAGCTGTCCCGCAGCAAGGTGCTGGTAATACTCCTCCAGACCTTGGTAGTATGTGAATTCCGATACAAGGTTGTTGTTGATTCCTTCCGAGAACTGTTCCTCGTTCCTGGCGACTCTAACCTCTACAGGGGCGCTGATAGTCTTTTTCTTGTCATCGATCGTGTCAGAGTACGTGACTTGAATGTTGAGCAGTCTACCGTTGAATCCTGCCGGTATTGGAACACGGCCCCAGATCTTTGCAACCGTCTCCACAGCGTTGATAGAAACCGGTGGTCCCTTGTAGTTCAGGATCTTGACCTCAGGGGTTCCAAAGTCTACACTTATGTTTCTGGCGCCAACCTCGTTTACCGCGCTCTCCTGCATTAGGCTGGGGAGCTTGAGTTTCTGGGCGTCGGTGATGTTGTGGAGCATACCACCAGATGCGTCGGCGAGAGCCTTCAAGATCGACTGGTTATAATCTGCGCCGATGCCAAACTCGATCATTTGAAACCCTGTAGGCATTTTCAGCTTCGAATACTGTTCGGGCTTGGTGACATCTGTGGGTTCACCGTCGGTGAGAAGAACGATCCATCCGGGTAGGCGGCTCTTCTGCGCTATTTCAAATGCGGACTGGAGCGCTGCGTAGAGAGCTGTCAAACCTGACGCTCTGATCTTGGGAAGAACCTCTGAAAGCTTGGTTTCAGGATACGCTTGGACGGTGCTTGAAAACAGGACTACAGAGACCATGTTTCCAGAAGGAATACCCTTCACATATTCCTGCGCGCCGTTCTTTGCAAGCTCGATTTTCTGGCCGTCCATCGATTTGCTAGTGTCGAGGACGATTATGTGGTGGAAGCCTTTCGCTTCCGTACGCCTCTCTGCGACCAGAGTGAGCTTAAAAATCGCGTCTATCTTCGAATCGTACGAGTAAGTGTGACTCAGCTCGGTTCTAGCTGACAGTGTCATAGTGTGACCTTCTCCATTTTGTCATCTTCCAGAACCAGTACGCCGGCGGCGCCGCCATGGTACTTGCTGGTGAAAATTGTCATTACTTTTCCTCCGAGGTCTTCTCTAAACCCATCAACGACCTCGTGGCCACGAATAATGCCCTTGAGGGAGTTGTTCGTCAAGAATTTCTCTGTTACGTCGCTGCCATAGTAGAAGGCTCCGTCTCCCCTTACGCTTGGGATGAAACCCTCGATCATGTCTCTAGGGTCGTTCCATAGAAGCTGAAACGCCGTCGGATCGTCAGGGTTCATGTCAGGAAAAGGCAGGTCGGCAATCTGGGACACACTGTCCAGAGTAGTCGCTAAACCACCGTGGAGGCAGAGGTAGCTGTTGACAACGACGGCGTACGGCATGGCTTGAAAGAACTCTTTGAACTGATCATAAGCAGTCTCTCCTAGCTTCTCTGTAACCTCCGCAAAAAAGCCGTAGTAGGAGTTTGTCAAGGGGCTCTCGTGGTTTCCCCTCAACATTATGATCTTGGTAGGATCTTCGAGAAGCTTTGAAGCTATTAGGCCTAGATTCTCCACGCCTGTCTCTCCTCTGTCCACATAGTCACCAAGGAAGACGATTAGGTCGCTATCCGCGTAATACTTGTCGAAGATAGTTTGTGTAAGGTCGACTGCCGTATGAGTGTCTCCGACAAAGACTACTTTCCTTTCCCGCCTCGAGTCGAGGAGTGGTCCTTCCATCTTTTCTTTTGCCTCGAGTATGAGCCTGGGGGTTTCCAGGGCTTCAATCATTCACCAGTGAGCCTCACGATAGTGCCAGTACCGAACTTTACTATACTGTTCGGTTTAACCTCGACACTATCGTGAACCTGCTGGAATTCCTTTCCATTGTAGAGAAATGTACCGTTCTTGCTGTTCAGATCCTTCAGCATCAGCCTGGTTCCGCTCATTGTGAGTTCTGCATGTTTTCTTGAGACTTCTTGGTCCGGGATGACGATCACGTTCTCTGGGCTTCGTCCGATACTAACAACAGGGAAGTCGTCGAACTCGATCGGCACCTTTGACTTGATTAGGGATGCAGCGGGGGTGTTCACGAACACCATGTAGAATCGTCCATGTCCGGTCGTCGGCATGGAGGATACTGGGCTGTATGGGGTAGGGGTTGGCTGGAAGGGCGTAATTTCAGGCTCAGGTGGCGCAGGTGGAGTCTCTAGTTTCGCATGATCAGTATCGAAGGAGAAAATGGTAGGTTCAGAGGGTGTTTCCTCTACGTCTGTTTTCTCTGGCTCTGGCGCCTCGAAGGGCTCCGGCTCTTCTTCTGCTGCTGCTGGCTCTATTGTTGGTTCTACTATGGGTTCTATTGGTTTCGGCGTCGCCGAATCTCCAGCTCTGTCTCCTCCGCAAGACACGCAGGTTTGTTTTGAGTCAGGATTGTCAGCTCCGCACGCTGAGCACGTCCAGATGAGCGTCTCCGCAGACTCCGCGTCTAGGTCAGGGTCTTTCGGCTTTGCCTTATGCTTGATAGATGGGCGCTTCATGAATGAACTCTTCTGTCTTACCCGGTTTGCGAGCATGTAATTGCGCTGGAACGAAAACCGCCTCGCGTCGGTCACACCGTTGATTACTAGGAATTTGCGTATTCGAAGTCCACTCGTTAGGAAGGCGCTTGCTCGTAGTTGCCGCAGTTGAAGAAAACCCGCAGCCTTCCCTTCACGCGGGATTCACTCGGACCGATCCTCACGGCAGTCCTCTCTGTACCGATAGCGTTCCTCTTCGGTCTGGGAATACAGGGTGATTCCTCAGCTTACATTATTGGACTGGTAAGCCTCGGCGTTCTGACATCTCTCGATCTGCGGACCGGTGTTTCAAAGGTCGGTGTGGGATTTGCAGTCTCGTTTCTTGCCGCTCTCTATGTTATCGGACATTCTGTGTCCGGGCAGGGCTTTTCTTCTTTGTCGTTCGGGGACTTGTCCTTGCTCCTCGTCGCTCTTCCCCCATCGATTGGGGTTCTCTTGGCCGGTCTTCTCTTCTCTCGGGCGACGCCTTACAAGATGATCAAGGCAAATGTCGTAGCGTCCATCGCGTTAGCGGTCGGGCTGGGGTTGGGGTCGGCTTTGCAAGCGGGTTCAGCTTTGTCAGTAGACTCACTCACCATCGTGTTCTTCATCGCGCTTGGTGTACCTGCGAACATTGCCCAGATGGTTCTCTTCCACTTCCTGGACAAAGTATGGCAGACCAAGAATCTCTCGATGTCCATGATGCCCACCCTGTTCTTCAGCTTCAACCTGCTTGCCGTCCTAGGGTTTGTAGCTTCTGGAGACTTGAGACAGCTCTACCCATTCGTCTCTTCCCTTGGATTCTTGCCCGCCTTGGCATTGGTCGGAGCCAGCTCCAGTAATCTAGCGCATAGAATCTTATCGGGTCCTACCCTTGGACCAACAATTACCATCACGGGAGCGCCTACCGTTCGCCAAGGCAAAGAACAGACAATCAAGATCGCCACCCAATTTGGCGGGCAAGCAAAGAAAATGGCCAAAATTGTGGCAACGATAACACGGCCTGGGGGCAAGACTGATTCTCTGAGAGTATCGCAAGTTTCGACGGGAGAGTACAGCGCGCACTATCGGCCAGAGGGATCCGGCAGCTACGCTGTACATATTGCTGCAACGAGCAAGGAACACCAGACGGTTAACGAGTCGTTTTCCTTCAACGTCCAGTCTCCTCAATCGAGTCCTCCTCCGCCGACGATATCGAATCCACCGTCCCCAAGTCGTCCACCGCCTCAGCCTGCAAAACAACCCACGCCTCTCCCACCTCCACCTCCCGCAATACCCTTCGTCAAAGGCAGTCTCCCGCGGTTGGACAATTGGGACCCGAGAGTCTGGGTGGGTCAAGAGGTTCACAGCTACAAGATAACCGAGCACTTGGCCACAGGGCTCACAGGGTATGTCTTCCGGGCTAGCTTTGGGCAGGCGGGGACTGAAATGGCAATTAAGATTCCAATCCTCAAAACTGGAACAGGGGCCGCGGCTCTCGAGGAGACCATGTCCGAAGCCACACGGCTACTGGAGTTGTCGGCGCAGTCGAAATACGTAGTCCAGCTTAGAGGAATCCTAGTGGACCGGCTCAACATTCAGGAAATCGTGAAAGGCGATACACAGCTCTATCTTCGCAGTCCTCCCGCAATTGTAATGGAATTGATGAAGGGCGGTGCTGCTAAGGGACTTCTGGAAGATCCTGCGTATGATTCGTTGTATTATTCGGAGAAATGGGGAGGTATTGTCATGCTGATCGGCTCCATGATTGCGACTGGACTAGAGACGATTCACAACGCGGGCTTTGTCCATCTCGATGTGAAACCGCAGAACATTCTATTCAACCTGCGACCACCCTCTACGGGGCAGGAGATGAGGGACCAGATGAAGTCTGGAACCCTTGTGCCAAAGCTAGCTGATCTCGGGTCCGTCGTCAGGATCGGGGGGAAAGTCGGCCAGTTCACCTCGGAATACGCTCCAGGCGAACAAGTCTTGGGAGAAGGCGCTACAGCCTCCATGGACATTTACGCGCTAGGAGCAACCATCTACAATATGCTGACAAAAACTCCGTTGAATTCCAAGAAGCTTATTGAATTGATGAACGCGACCACTGCTAATCCCGGGTCCGGCAGAATAGCGAGCGATCTGAAGTCGGCTTGGAATTCGTTCAACCCTGATTTCGAGAGGGTTGCCAAGCTCGCACCGGCGGTCCCTGTTTTCAAGAAAATGTTGGATAAGGACGCCCGGCATCGACCGTCTGCAGGGTCCGCGGCCGCTTCGCTCCGAGAACTTGGAGACAGAGCGCTAGCATAGACAATCGACCGGAATCTCACCGCAACGAGGTCGCTGGTGACTTGAGACCCTTAACTTGGAAATGAGCCGAGCTAAGCCGAGGAGTCCGTTCCTACGCTATGCTTCCTCATATACCGAGGCGCGATGGGTCTCCGGCATGAACGCGTACAATTTGCCAGTGTGTTGGTTGAACGCGATCGTGTGGGTTCCAGGTTCAGTCATGACCGTTTGAATCTCTTTCATGGTTTTCGTGTCGAAGACTTGTACGACAGCCGGGTCGCCGATTGTCACGTACAAGTGGTCGAGTTCCGGGTTATAGAATATGACATCAGGGGGTCCCGCAAGCTTGGAGGGTTCTGAGATCCTTTTCGATTCAAGGTCGATCTCGTAGAGGTGGCCTTCATCGCAGGCGCAGAACAGGCGCCTCCCTAGCCGGTCGAGGTCCAGCCCGTGTGGGCCTGCAGATGGAATACGATAAGACTCCAATAGCCCGTCAGGATCTTCCGAGTCGACCATAGCAATTTCGCTCGGGTCGGCTATGTTCACGTAGAACCGTTTTGTATCAGGATCGAAGACAGCCCATCTTGTCCGCCCAGGAACCGCAACATCCGCTGTCATTGTCTTCTTTGCCATGTCAACTATGGACACTGTGACCGCATCTCTGCTGTTCGGCTTGGGAACGTTGGCAGCTAGGAGCATGTTGCTCGAATGGTTGAAGGCAAGTCCATTGGGCCTACCGCCAACCTTGATCTTCTGCAAATCATGATCTTCTCCGTGGTTAAAGACGCCGACCGTATTCTCTCCACGATTAGACGTGAACACCATATTCTTCTCATGAGAAACTAGAACCCCTGCTACACCTGTTAAGTTTGGAATCGATCTCAGGTATTTGTCTTGGCGGCAGTCGATCACGTCTACACTATCGTTCGATGTGTGAGCCACGTAGAGGGTGGAGGATCTGAGATGGACCGCCGCGTGATCGAATCCCCCCTTTCCGTGGTTTGGAGGGAGTTCGATGTATCCTAGATGTCGAAGGGTGAAACGAGATCCTACCGACTGGGCTGTGAAACGTTGTACTCGAGTTTCTGAGTTCCTTCGACTTGGAGCTGACAGTACTTGTAGAGCGCATCATACGTAGGGAACTGAAGTCTCATGTTGTCAAAGTCGTCCTTCGCAAGGTTTCGGAAACCGTGTGCTATGGCTTCGAGACCTGCTGACTCCGGTGGAGCATCGGATATTTTCGCGTCCGCCCCTCTAACTATCTTCGCTAGCTCCAAGAGGGCAGGGTCTTTGAGCTTGTACTTTTTGATGATAGCATCGAAGCTGACGTATTCCTTGCCATCCTCTTTGTAGTGCGTCAACTCTATTCCCTTAGCGTCATACGGTATGGCACCTGTTTCCTTGACCACCCGTGGTATGTCTTCGGGAGGGACAAAGAGGAACTCAGGATTCTTATCTACGAACTTCTTGATCAGCCATGGACAGGCTATCCTGTCCACCTTTGCTTTTTCTCGGGTTACCCATTTCATTTCATTTTGACACCTATAGATGTTCTACATAGATAGAATATCTACACATATAAGGCTAACTCACCCATTGCCGCGAGAGAGGAATCGATTATTGTCGAGGCTCATGCCCCATGGAATGAAGATTGGCGCAGTGTCGCTCTGGCTGCTACTGTTGCTGTCGGAGAAACCGATGTATGGCTATGAGATCATTCGAGAACTTGAGAAGAGGTTCTCAGGCTATTGGAAACCGAAGGCCGGAACAATCTATCCCGCCCTGGAGAAGCTGGAGAAGAATCACTTGCTTACAAGCCGAGTTGAGTTTCGAGAAGAGGCGCCCGACCGGAGACATTATGCGCTTACAGACGCAGGCCGTGTTGAACTAGCAAGTACTATGGTCTATTGGACGAGAATGACCGAGATACTCGAAACATACAGGGAAACGCACCAGTCGATATTCCGCCACAGAACTGAACTCCAAAAAAATCAGCTCTCAGAGTTTTTTACTAAACTTTCTGAATCCCTTCGCGGCAGATCGATCGATCTCAAGAACCTGTTTCCTGGATCCGAAACGTCTACGCGGATTTCTCCAATTGAACCGATTGGGTTGAAGTTTCTCTACGCCAAGGAGAACCAGAAATTCGAGATTCATATGGAACTTGAATGGCTGCCCACCCAGAAACAGACATCCGCTCGATCATAAGACGAATCGAGCTCTGGGAACTGGAATAGCGGGCAAGGTAACGCGGTATGCCTTTCAACTGGATGGCCAAAGACGGAAAAGTTATCCTCATCGAAAAAGCGGTCCGCACAGTCCCGTATGGGTTCTTGGGAGTCCTATTTTCAGTCTACTTGAGCCAGTTAGGGCTTGACGCTTTCCTCATAGGCGTGGTCTTGGCCCTAACCGTTGCCTCGAGCGCGGTCTACACCCTCATCGCGAGCGTGTTCGCTGACCGTCTAGGCCGCAAACGGACGTTGATCTTCTTCGCGCTTACTGATGCACTAGCTGGCGCTCTTCTATTCTCGTCTAATTCTTTGTGGGCGCCAATAGCAGCAGGAATCGTGGGCAACATGACCGTTGGAGCAGGCGAGGTTGGACCTTTTCTGACGCTTGAACAGGCGATTCTCCCCGGTGCATCGGACGGCAGGTCAAGAACGCTGGGCTTCAGCATCTACAACCTCGTAGGGTACGTTTCATCGTCAGCTGGAGCCCTTGTTGTCGGCCTACCACAATACATTGGTTCTGGCACCGGAGGATATCGCCCGCTGTTCCTGGCATACCTCGTGTCAGGGTTACTGGGAGCCTATCTCTACTCAAGACTCTCAATGAGAGTCGAGAAGGAAAAGACCAGCTCGCCGAATATCACCGTCTTGTCTGAGGGCTCGAAACCAGTCGTAAGAAGAATGTCAGCGTTGTTCGCATTGGACTCGTTCGGCGGAGGTTTTGTCGGCGTCAGCATTCTCTCGTACTATTTCTACGAGAGGTACTCTTTGCAGCTTGGCTCGCTGGGATTATTGTTCGCTGGGGCACAGATTGTAACCGCAATCTCGTTCTTATTCGCTGAGCGGATCGCTCGCCAGATCGGCTTGATCAAAACGATGGTCTATACTCATATCCCGTCAAATCTCTTGTTGGCGGTCATACCATTTGTCTCTTCGGCGTCAATCGCTGTAAGTCTACTACTCGCTCGACAATCTCTCTCCCAAATGGATGTACCAACCCGACAATCATATCTGATGAGTGTGGTACCAGAGGCCGACCGCACTCCTGCTGCAGGGTTCACTAATGTGTCCCGGAGCATCGCTCAAACTTTCAGCCCCTCTCTTGCTGGCTACGCCATTGTTACACTTTGGCTAGGGTCTCCTTTTGTTATCGCAGGAGGACTAAAAGTAGCCTATGATCTGTCGCTCTACAAGATCTTCCACAGGCTGAAACCCCCGCAGGAGAGCAAGGCCGTAGGTCAATCATGAGCCTCGATACGTGCTTGGAATTGACCAAGATTTCCCCGTCCAGAGGAGTTGAAGGGAATGAGGCGGAGAGTTAGCTAATCGAGGAATCATTGTCTTCACATTACATGTTGAGTGCCGTCTGGAGACACACGCACAATTCTATGTTCTCTATCGGAGAGCAAGGTTTTTCGAATCATGCGCCAGTGCGTGAGTCAGGGGAGAGGCTGAGAATCGGCCGATCTATTCACAACTCTATTCCAAATTGTTGTTGTTGCAGGTCTCTGGGCAGTCGTCGGCGAGCTGTTTCGTCGCGGACTCACCGCTCTGGCCAAGAGGGCGGGAGCTTCCAGGCAACTCATAAGAACCATAAGGGACGGCGTTAGGGTAACTTGGATAGTCGTCGCAGTCGCTGCTATCCTCATAGTTACGGGGATTGCGTCCGAGTTCCAGGCTCTGACTGTAACAGGGATTGCGGGGCTAACGATTTCCTTGGCTCTTCAGACAACACTTTCCAACATTATTGCCGGCGTACTCCTTTTCTCAGACAAGACCCTGCGCTTGCACGATGTCATTTCGTACAGCGGGATAAAGGGTACAGTTGTAAGAGTAGGTCTTAGATCCACTCTGATAAGAACGCAAGAAGGGAGTATTGCGATAATTGGCAACAGCACTTTGATGAGTGGACCCTTCATCAACTATACGGCCGAAGAGCGTCTAGTCGGAAGGCCCTGAGACCATCTCTTTCAAGAGATGATTTTTGGAATGACCAGTGATTTCACTCGTTCCTTGTTCCCTTCGATCGCCTTCTCCCCTGGATAGAGTGGCAAGGATGGCATGGACTAGGTCCCTTGCGGATTGAGGAGTCAGCTCGACGGCAACCCTTGATTCTGGCCTCGCAGAATTGCTAAGCAGGTCAATGATTACCGCTCGTTCAGATCGAGCGTGGTCGGGATGGTCATAGGAAACACTGGCCTGTTCCAGAGGGAACCAGCCTTGTGGACCCTTGCCGTGACCTGAGATTTTCGTGTTCTCGACGATCCCTGTGCACATGAGTCATATTTCCTCTAATGACAAAATGCTTACCAAGGTTTAGTCAGGAGTTTCCAGGTATTTCGCGAAGAACGCAAACACTTTGTTCCAGCCGTCGACAGCCTGCTCTTGTCTGTACCCAGACCTGTCGTAGTAGAAGAAACCGTGGCCGGCTTTCGGATACATGTGGAACTCGTAAGTCTTCCCGTACTTCTTCAGCTCTTGTTCATGCTGGACAACTTGCTGGGGAGTCGGGAATTGATCTTCCTCGCCAAACAGTCCGAGCAGTGGGCAGGACAGGTCCTTCGTGTAGTCTATTGGTGCCACTGGGTACTTGGGGGTCAACTCTTGTTGGGACATAACCACTCTTCCTCCCCAGCAGTCTACGGCCGCATCGACTCCCTTTGTTCTGCAAGCCACAAGGAACGTTTGTCTCCCAGCTGAGCAGGTGCCGAACAGTCCCACTTTGCCATTACTTTGAGGGAGAGATTTCAATCGATGCAAGCTTTCCGTTATGTCGCCGACGACGTCATCGTCAGGCACTCCTCCTGAGGCTCGTACCTTTGCGGCAATATCCTCCGGCGCCCCGTGGCCAAACTGGTAGTATATGTTCGGGCTAATCGCTAGGTAGCCATGGTGGGCGAACTTGCGAGTAGTCTCGCGATACCACTCGTCCCATCCTGGTGCGTGATGGATTAGCACGACTCCAGGAAAGGGTCCTGGCCCCAGAGGACGCGCGAAATACGCGTTGATAACGGTGCCGTTGTGTCCTGGAACCACTACTGTTTCGGCTATCATCCCCTCGTACATGTCTGTCCGATACTTGAGCAATGTTCGATACCCGGTCTTGTGGACCAGGAAGGCAGGTTTGTTTATCTTTGCCTCAAATTTAGCCTATGAGCTCACCAAAGGCATGCTCTGAACCGAAACCGTCGTCTGCGAGATTCCGCTTCATTCTCACACACCCCTAGCCTTTGTGAGGCGTCGAATCTGGGCTTTACTCGATGGCCCTTAAGTACTCGACTGGAAATTCCAGCGTTTGGATTGCCATGCAGATAACTACTCAATCTGACAAAACAGTACAACAGGTCAGAGAGTACGATCTATTTCTCGACATTGATTTTGATGCTGTGAAATTTTCTGGGAGAGTGATGATCGATATGAGCTCAATTGACGATGTCAGTCTAGACGCAGTGGATCTAGAGGTTACTAGTGTCAAAACGAACGGTCGAAAGCTTCCATTCGAGCATCACGAAAACGCCGTGGATATTGAGACTGGCAAATTCTCCGGATCCCTAGAAGTTGAATATAAAGGAAAAGTTTCCGAGAGTCTGACCGGGTTCTACAAGGCTCCATACGGGGACAAGTATGTCCTGACAACACATTTCGAAGCCGCACATGCTCGCAGGCTCCTACCTTGTATTGATCATCCCGCTTACAAGGCGGACTTCAAACTATCAGTCCGGACCCGAAGTGATCTAGCAGTAATCTCGAATATGCCCCTCGAATCCGAGAACACGGAGGGAAGCCGGAAGACCGTCACTTTCCAGAAAACCCCGAAGATGTCCACATATCTTCTCTATGTTGGAGTCGGCAAGTTCGAGGAGGACAAGAACCGACATAACAAGACAGAATTGTACGCCGCCTCCGTCGTAAGGCCCGAGGGAAAGATCAAGAGCGGTCTCGCCTTCGAAGCGGCACAGAAATCCTTAGAATTCTACGAAAACTACTTCGGCATTCCCTACGATTTGCCCAAGCTCCACTTGATCGCTGTTCCCGAGTTCGCTTATGGGGCGATGGAGAACTGGGGAGCAATAACTTTCCGAGAGATCCTGTTGCATGCTGACAAGGACACGAGCACTTCGACAAAGAAGAGCATCGTCGAGGTAATCGCGCACGAAATTGCTCACATGTGGTTCGGCGACCTAGTGACGATGAAGTGGTGGGACGACCTCTGGCTTAACGAAAGCTTCGCCACCTTCATGGCTTACAAAGTAGTCGACTGGGCTTTTCCGCAATGGAAGATCTGGCAAGATTTTGTCAAGAACAGCACTGGGGGAGCAATGGCTCGTGACGGGTTGAACAGCACGCATCCGATCGAGGCCAAGGTCCGCTCTCCAGAAGAGATCGAGGAACTCTTCGATGAGATTAGCTATGGCAAAGGTGCTAGCATCCTTCGAATGATCGAAGCGTACATCGGTCCAGACAAGTTCCAGAAGGGTGTCAGCAAGTATCTCCAACAGTTCCGTTATTCCAACGCTGCCGGCAGCGATCTATGGAACCATCTTCAGCAAGCGTCGGGCCTAGACGTTAGCCGCGTAATGGATGAATGGATTAGCAAAGTAGGATACCCAGTTGTCAAGGCATCGCTGTCCCACGGCAAGCTACTCCTGGAACAGGAGAGATTCATGTTCTCCGGAGCGCGGGAGATGCAGACCTGGCCTATTCCAGTAACGATAACAGTGGACGGTAAGACACAGCAACTCCTCCTAGACAAAGAGAAGGCCGAAGTCAAACTTGCCAGTCCAAAGTCCCTGAAGTTGAATGTTGATCGGACAGGATTCTACAGGACCGACTATCATGGTAGCGAATTACAAGAGCTCGTTTGGGCTAGCAAACTGTCAGGGCTTGATCGGTACGGCCTCGCGAATGATGCTTGGGCTTTCCTCACCTCGGGAAGAATGAGCTGGAAAGAATACCAGGTCTTCCTCAAGCATTTCTTTGGCGACGAAGAATATCTGCCTACGTTTGAAACCTCAGAGAGGCTCACAACGCTATTTCTGATTGCGCCGGGAAAGACTGTCGATCTGTCGCAAAGATACCATAGGTCTCAGTTGAAAATCCTTGAAAGAAAACGGGACGAGAACAGCTCCTTGCTGAGGGGAATTGTTGCCTTGCGACTCACCATGATGGATGATGCCTATGCGCGAGAGGTTGGAGCGAAATTCAACGAATTGGCCAATGTAGAGCCTGACATGAAGCGAGCTGTGATCGTGGGTTATGCAAGATCCTCGAACGACTACGACGGGCTTCTAGGAAGCTACAAGAAGAGCACTACCGATGAGGATCGGCTCAGGTACTTGGAAGGACTCGCCAGTTTCAAGCGGCCTGACCTTGTCAGAAAGGTTCAGGCCTTCGCAATGGCAGGCGGCGTAAAACGACAGGATATCGGACGGGGACTGCTCCAGTTCGCGACCTCCAACCCGGATGGGCACGCCGCGACTTGGGAGTGGTTCAAGGACAATGTTGAGAAGCTTGACAAGATGTACGAGGGGACAGCAACGCTCTCAGCCTATATGCGTCTGTACATCTCGATCATAGGCGTCGGTCGCGTCGCAGAAGTTGAGAAGCTCTTCGGCGAACACAAGCTCGCTGGAGCCGACGCGACACTCGAGAGGCTAAAGGTACACGATCGACTGGCCAACGAGATAACGAAGTCATCGGTTCAGATCGCCTAGGGCAGATATACTGCCTACGGGCTCAGATCTGGACACTCTGACCGTTCACGACCAGTTTGAAAGTAAGATCAGTAGCGCGTGCCAGTGTTGCGTGCACTGGGCATCTTCGATGCGTTTCCCTCGCCACCTGAATCACACGTTCAACAGGATCCCTTGTCGATACCTTCGTCTCAACGGTTATGCCGGTGAAGTATGGCGCGACGTTGTCGATCTCGAAGAGTCCTCTTCGGTCCCAGGACCCTGTCACGGTAGTCTCCAGCGAATCGACGGACAATCCCGCAAGACTAGCCTTCCGGACGAATATCACGTTCTCGCAGAAGCCGATCGACGCGATGAAATAGTCAGTTGGAGTTGGACCCATGCCGGTTCCTCCGATACTCTCTGGCTCGTATTGAATTACGTCGAAGCCCCGGACTCTTGTCTCTGAATGTTGGTCCTTGATGAGTCTAACTTCGGCCTTGTCTGTCGCGAACGTGTTTGAAGTGCCTGAAGTAACAATGTCTTGCCGGAGCGTTTCGAATCTTTGCCTTAACTCAGGGGAGGTCATCGCGTTTCATCCCTTGTGAGTGTGATCACTACTCTTCCTGATCCTCCAGGTGAGAGCAGCTAGGGTCTCGCCCTTTCAAGGTACTTCTTGAGAGGGTTCCAGTAGGAATCATACCATCCTCTCCGATAGTCTTCCACTTGTTCAGCGGGAACCTTCGAATGAACCATCTTAGGCTCTGTTCTACCATTCTTTGCGATAAGGATGAATTCCAGTTTCGAAGGTGGAATAGCCGTTTAGCCCATTCGGTCGTCGTCCATTCATGGACGATCTTCTTGTCCTTGACGAATCTGATGTTCTTTCCTGAAATGTAATTGTCCCACGCAGTGAATCTAGCGCCAGTCCTCCGCTAGTGGGTGCAGGGGACCCTGTGAAGTCACTGTGTTTGACAGGGTCTAGCAAAGCAACGAAAACGTCATGAGGCTTGGCATCCAGTTGTACTACTTGTTCAATCACTCCGAATCTGAGCTGCAGGTCCCTTGCGGCTTCTTCTTGGGCTGCAAATCGCTTCCAGCTCGGTACAATTTCTCAATGGGCGATCAAAAACTTTCGCCTAAGCTCAAGAATTCTACGCGAGCAAGTATCGAAGCGCTTTTGAGACAGCCTTGATGCCGGAACCATGACGTGTCGGAGTAGGGCTAGGATTCTTGTCTGATAGGCCGGATTCTGCAGGAAGATACAAGCCCATCAGCGATTATGGAGTAATTGGAGATATGCACTCGGCAGCGCTCGTTGGACTAGACGGTTCCATCGACTGGTATTGTGCTCCAAGATTCGACTCTCCAAGCGTATTCGCCGCTCTGCTCGACTCGCAAAAGGGGGGGAGATTCCGTCTGTCGCCTACAGGGAATTTCAAGACGAAGCAGAGCTACGAGGGCGAAACTAACATTCTATCAACTACTTTCGAATCCCAAGAGGGAAGCATCAAGCTTACCGACTTCATGCCCTGTTTCATGGAAAAGGGAGAGCTGAAGGTATTTCAGGAAATCCACAGGGTCGTAGACTGTCTAGAAGGTACTCCTGGGCTTAGAATCACATTCCAACCACGTTTCAATTATGCCCGGGGAAAGACGATCATAATGGAGACTAGGGAAGGATGTGTTGCAAGGAATCAGAGGCATCATCTTAGTCTCGCTTCGTCCCTAAAGCTCCTTGTCTCAGACAAAGACCAATTGGTCAACGATTTCCGGCTGTCCAGAGGACAGAGACTCATCTTCGTCCTCAAGTGGGGAAACAGCTCGCCAACACACACGGGGAAATACGAAACTAGCAGGAAGCTATCAAAGACACTATCCTACTGGAAGCGGTGGGTTAGCCACGTAAAATATCAGGGACCATACCGCGCGCACGTCGTAAGATCTTGCCTCGTCTTGAAAATGCTTCAGTATGCCCCGACCGGGGCCATGGTGGCGGCTGTCACGACTTCGCTACCCGAGAGTATTGGAGCGTTGAGGAATTGGGACTATCGATATTCTTGGATCAGAGACAATGCACTCTCAGTCTGGGCATTGAGCGAGGCTGGTGCCACAAGAGAAGCCTTGGAATACACAAGATGGATGATCAACGTTCGGCGTCATTCGAAAGAGAAGTTGCAGATAATGATGGGAATTGGCGGCGAGAGGGAGATCCCTGAGATTACCCTCGACCATCTTGAGGGCTATCGACGTTCAAGCCCTGTCCGAATAGGAAACGCCGCCTATAGACAGATTCAGTTGGACATTTATGGAATCCTCGCTGATTCCATGTATTATCTTCACCGGGCTTTGGGGTGGACTACTAAGCAAGTGTACGAAAACCTTGTGAAATATTCAGCGGACCAGGCCGCAGTGGAATGGGAGAAATCCGACAGTGGAATTTGGGAGATGCGTCAAGCTAGACAGTTTGTGGAATCGAAGATGTGGTGCTATGTCGCTCTAGACCGTGCGATCAAGATAGCAAGAGAGCTGGGATACGACGACGACTGGCGCAGATGGGAACCTGTTAAGAAGAAGATCAAGGGCGAGATTCTCTCCAATGGATGGTCAAACAAGAAGAAAGCTTTCACAATGGTTCTCGGCGGCGACGAACTCGATGCCGCCAACCTCCTCATGCCACTAGTAGGGTTCCTGCCAGCTAAGGATCCCAAAATGACATCGACAATCCAGCACATCCGCGAAGAACTTTCCAAAGGCGATCTAGTCTACAGATACAACGTTGATGATGGGCAACTGGGAAAGGAGGGAGCCTTCACCGTGTGCAGCTTCTGGATGGTGGACTGCCTGACACGGCTAGGAAAGTTGGGCGAGGCCGAGGGACTGTTGAATCAGTTATTGAAACGGGGTAATCATCTGGGGTTGTACTCGGAGGAAATTGATCCTGCAACCGGTGAGGCATTGGGGAACTTTCCTCAAGCCTACACTCACATGGGTTTGATTACCGCCTCTGTTCGTCTTGAAGAGGCACGGCGAAAGACCGGGTTCATGCGTTATGCTCGTGCTCTATCTAACCGAATCGGTGGCTAGTGAGCGCGCTTGATATGGTGGCAGTTCTAGGACTTGTCTATCTTATAGAGATCAGAGAGAAGTTGGATAACTTCCCTATGGTTTCTAAGGTTGAACTTTGCATATGATTTGGCAAGTCCTACTTTGATCGAATATGCTTGATCTGGAATCGCTTCGAAGAGGTCTTCGTCAGCCCAATCATCACCCATTGCTAGAACGAAGTCGAAGGTTCTCTCTGACAGGAGCAGTTTCGCGGCCATTCCTTTGTTTATTCCAACGTTTCTCACCTCGATTGATTTACTGCCCTGTAATACTTGGATCTCGGTGTTTTCAGTGAAGTAGGACAGTTCATCGGCAAGTTCCTTCGATCGGACGTATGCGAGTTCTGGGTCTGCTGCTCGGTAGTGCCAGACAAGGGAGAACTCCTTTTCCTCTAAGAGAGATCCTGGTAGTCGGTCTTCATAGCCTTGGAGGGTGGGTCGGACTTTTTCCTTCCAGTTGGTTTCTACTTTTATCGTTGGAACCCAGTCTTTGCCTTTTTGTCTGATCCAGGCTCCGTGCTCAGCGACGATTCCTAGATTGAGGGCGCCGAACCACTCTTGCAAGAGGCTTCGATTGCGTCCGCTGATTATGATCAGGTTGTTTCGTGGATCTTCTGAGAGCGCATTGAGGACTGTTAGGAGGGTCTTTTCGGGAACTGCTGTTTCGGGACGCGCTTTGAATGGTGATAATGTCCCGTCGTAGTCCAGAAAGAGCATCCTGTGTTGTGAGCTGTCATAGTCTTTGATTATCTTTTCTCTAGTCGCGGCATCGAGTAGTTTAGCACTGAATTTCTTCTGTTCTTCTTTGATCGAGTGTAGTTTGTTCGTGAAATCTTGACCCCATCTGATGACATCATAGCGCTCCAGTCTCGTCTGCATTGCTTGGTTGCGACGCACTTGTTCTGCCTCAGGCATTTCAAGCGCGGTCTTTATCGCGTCTACTATTTCGGAAGTATCGTTAGGGTTTATGATGAGAGCTTCACCCAGCTCCTTGGAGGCTCCGGCCATCTCGCTGAGAATCAAGACTCCCTTCTGGTCTATCTTCGATGAAACGTATTCTTTGGCGACAAGGTTCATCCCATCCCTCAAAGGAGTCACTAGCGCCACATCGCTGATTGAAAAAAGACTCAAAAGTTGATTGTAGGGCAGGAATCTGTACCGGTAAACTATTGGGGTCCAATCAATGGTCCCATACTTTCCATTGATGTTACCCACTAGCTTGTCGATCTCCTCCTTCATCTCGTCGTAATGTTCTGCTCCAAGTCTTGATGGCACAACCGACAAAACTAGGACGACCCTCCGTTGCCATTGAGGGTACCGCTCGAGAAATATTGCGTAAGCTTCCAGACGATGTTTGATCCCTTTGGTGTAGTCAAGCCTATCTTGGGATAGTATTATCTTTCGATTACCAAGTCTCTCGCGGAGACCGCGGCCCTCTTCCTGAATATCGTCACTTATGGCTGCGTTACGAATCTGGCGATAATCAACGCCCATCGGGAAAGTATCGACTTTTATCGTCCTTTCTCCTCCAATAAGGACCTGGCCGAAGCTGTGTTCTTGGCCGAGGATTCGGAGAATGCATCTGAGGAAGTGCTGTGTGTAGTCTATTGTGTGGAATCCTATCAAATCAGCTCCAAGAATGCCTTCTAGTATATCGCTGCGCCACTTGGTTGGGAGCGTGCGGAAGATATCGTACGAGGGGAAGGGGGTGTGGAGGAAGAACCCGATTGACAAGTCAGGAACCTTCTCTCTCAACAATTTAGGGAGAAGCATGAGATGATAGTCGTGGACCCAGACGGTATCGTTGGGTTGGTACACACTCAGGACGGAATCTCGAAACGCCTCATTCACTTTCACGTACTGAGCCCAGTCTGCCTCCCGGAACTTTGCGTGTGTAGGAAAATAATGGAACAAGGGCCATAGCGTACTGTTGCAGAATCCGCGGTAGAACTTTTCCATGGTATCAGCGTCGAGAAAAACAGGCGAGGCCTTGTGTTTCGCAGCCCTTGTTCTCAACTGTTCGCGCGAGCCCTCCTCCACCTCCATACCGGGCCAACCGACCCACAAGTAATCGGATCCTGAGGCGCTTTGTTTGGCCCAGTCTAGGTACGCGGTTAGTCCTGAGACCAGGCCACCCGGGCTCGCGTGAAAGACTAACTTATTGTCGCGATTGCTGACCGTGAAGGGCAGTCTGTTAGATACGACTAGAAGGGTCATGCTCAGTGGTTCTTTCGGGTTTCTCTCAGAGCTGTCTAGCTATCCATTAAGATTGTTAGTAACCCGTCATTAAACCAGCTGAGTATAGGTTCGAAGATGTCAATTCTGCTCTTCTCAAGCAGTGGCTACCCGACAAGCTTCTCGCGTACAAGTAGTGGATTTATGTTCAAGGCGCCACGGAGAGCAGTTCAGGGATGGACGCTTCTTGTCTCATGAGAAAGACTTGGCCGTCGCGTTCAGGTCGACGGTTGTCGCTCCCGGATTGATCGTCGAACTCGCGAAGAGGTTGGACAGCTTCAGTTCCCTATCTCATGTTTTCGTGCCCGAGGGCAGTCAAGGGGGCTTTACCTCAATCGACATTTGTTCAGCTTGTCTCGCTATTTCAAAGAGGCTCCGCATTGGAAGCGGAATAATTCGGATTCTTGAGCACGACCCGGGCCTTCTTGCAAGGCGCCTCTTAACTCTCCAACAACTATCGGACAACCGCTTTGTTCTGGGGATTGGAACGGGCCGGGCTGGCAGTGACCCCAAGCTGACGATTCGGGCGATGCTTGATCGCCTCCGCCTGACTCGGGAGAGTTTCGTAACGTTTACGGAAGCCTTGCCGGGGGTTAAGATGCCTGAGACACTCATCGCGACACTTCGGAAGGGAATCGCGAAGGCTGTCATGGGTCATTCTGACGGTATCCTACTCAATTTCTGCTCGCCGGAACATGTAAGAGCTGTGATCTCTTCTCTAGGCGATGCACGTCGTCGCCTTATAGTGTCCTGCTACCTGAAAATATTCTACTCGAAAGACGAGGCAACTGCATACAGGATGCTAATCGAAGAATTTGCTGGTTATGATCAGAACCCGAGCTATCACAAAATGTTCGAGTCAGTTGGAATTGCTCAGGAAATCGGACAGGCGAACTTATTTCTACGCTCTGGTAAGAGCGTTCGACCTAGCGAGAACCTGAAGAGGATCTCTCTTGTCAACCCAACGAAGAGAGAACTTGCCAGTTACGTTACCATGTTTAGGGAAGTCGGAGTCGATCTTCCCTGCTTATACCCGTATTTCGAACCGAGCGAAGATGCGGTTTTCGAGATTGGGAAGGTTGAGGAAATAGCACGCATGTGAATGTCTTAGGGCTTGTGATGGGGGTCATTAATTCATGAAGAAGATCGACATCGTTCGAAGTTCAGAGCTGAAGGCAGGTTATTCGACTCCAGGCATAGTTCGTGAGAAAGCGTTTGAATCGATGCATCGATACATCATTATCTCACGGACAAGGGTTGCTTGCGGGGCCGTATCGGACTGGCACCATCACGGCACAAGGCATCTCTATGGGTTTCTCGAGGCCGGACGCATGCGGTTAGAACATGGTGAGAAAGGTGGCAGTGCTGTCGAAGTCGGACGTGGAGATTTCTTTCACATTCCTCCACGTCTGGTTCACCGCGATGTGAATCCGGACAAAGAACAAGAACTTGTAGTCGTAAACATTCTTGTCGGAAAGGGAGACCCGGTCATTAACGTCAAGAGCCCTAAGCAAGGCTTGAGGAGCAAAAACCCAACGGGAGAAAACGACGGTTCGAAGGGCGTCTTGGAGTGAGAACGGTTCGGGTATTTGTCTAATTTTGTTCATGAAAAAGTCTCTTCATGCCCAGAACCCAGGAATGAACGTCGCGGTATCGGTTACATTTTGAGCTTGACACCCGCCTGTTTGTTCGACATGTAGGTTGACATCTGCCTCCAACTCGCCTAAGAGTCCAGTCGAGGATAGGGTAGCGACCGGTGTTGAGGGATTTGACAATCTAATCGAGGGCGGTTTTCCACGAGGTGACCTCATTCTTCTGGCCGGTCATCCCGGTTCGGGCAAGACGATGTTCTCCTCACAATTCTTGTACACCGGAGCAATCAAGTATGGGGAGCCTGGGATCTACGCGTCTTTCGCCGAAAATAGGGAAGCGTTTCTGCGAAATATGCGAAGGGCCAATATGGATTTTGAGTCGCTAGAGCAGAAGAATCTGTTCAGATTCATCGACTTCGTCACCGTAAAAGAACAAGCAATTGACGCTGCGCTCGCCACGATTATGGCTGAAATTGACTCTTTGAAGGCGAGTCGTCTCGTGATAGACTCTTTCTCGGCGATGGCCCAGGCCTTTTCCGAAAAGATCGATGCACGAATCGTCCTTCATACGGTTCTAGGGAGAATGACTCGGCTTAGCAAGGTAACCACCTTGCTCATTGCTGAGAAGCAGCTTGGGTCAGAGTCCCTCGGAGGCGGAATGGAAGAGTTCGTCTCTGATGCGGTTTTGGTCCTGACGCAATCGATGGAGCGGGGTCATATGCGAAGGCACTTCGACATCGTCAAAATGCGTGGAACCGGAGCAAGCAGAGCCCGACTGACCTATGATATCACAGAGCACGGTATTGTTGTTCACCCCTCGCTTGAGGCTCACCCCGCAGCTCGAGTCTACAGTGAAAGGGTAAGCACTGGCGTTGAGGGGTTGGATCGAATGTTAAGCGGAGGCCCGTACAAAGGCTCTACAATTCTTGTTATGGGCGAAGCTGGAACTGGAAAGACAACTACGGCTCTGCAGTTCATGATGCGGGGGGCAGCAAACAAGGAGAGGACTCTCTACGTTTCTTACGAAGAATCTCAAGAGGAATTGATTAGACAAGCACTGGGATTCGGTTGGAGGATTAACGACCACATCGAAAACGGGCTGGTCAGGATCGCATCCTTCTTTCCTGAACCGTATAACATCGACAACATCTTCGCTGACACCAGGAAACTAATCGATGAGTACCAGCCGACAAGATTCGTTCTTGATAGTCTCACAAGCCTTGAGCGGGCGATGAGCGATGACGAGTTCTTTCGGGTTGTCAGAAGAATGGAGTCGCGGTTCAAAGGAGAGGGTGTGACAGCACTCGTTACGGCCCGTACTACTGATGGAGGTCTTCCGTCAGATTTCTGGGTCTCTTCACTAATGGACGTAATAGTTTCCCTTAGACAGGTCGAGTCGGAAAGCGCCCTGAGAAGAGCTCTTGTCATCTTCAAAGCTAGAGGTCTACCTCACGACACTAGTATCAAGGAGTTCGAGATCGGCCCCAAGGGGATCGTTGTTGAAGAAAAGTTCGCTGACATCGAGCAAATTCTAGGGGGTTCAGCGAGGAGGCCGGCAAGGGTACAGGCTTGGAGCGACGCTTTCTCAGGCGCTCCACGACAATCAAGGTCTGGAGCTAAAGGATGAACCTGGGCATGACCCAGTTCTGTCTTGTTTCACACCAATAGGGAGCTGTCATCAATTTGATGAGTTTCAACCTACGAAAGCTTGGAGTTGCACCGCTGCCAGTCGCAGCCATATTGGCCTTGGGGTTTGGGGTTTTTGGGATCGGAGAAGAACTGATCTTCCCCTCAGTTCTTCTTGAGGTTATACTCAACGTCTTCCTCATTCTAGCGATTTCGGTTGTCGTCGCGCGAATTTCAGTCAAGAGTTTCTTTTCAACAGGCTCCTTGAACGTTCTATTGCTCGGAACTGCAGTCCTCGCATTTGGCACGATGGCAACTCTCGGAGGCGCCGTCAGCAGCATCGACGTCAACAAAGGAATAGCTGTATACGGCTTCGGGGCTATCACTGCCGGAGGGCTTCACTTGGCAAGTGCCGTACTCACATATCGTGGTAGTCCTCGGCGGGCTACGCGCCTGAAATTAAGAGCGGGAGCATGCTACATCGGAACGATCGCCTTCCTAACCACATTGTCAGTGCTGGCGATTGACTCTATTCTTCCGGCGAGTTTCGGTGAGCCCGGTTCGATTATCCAGCGAGCCTCGGCAGCTACGACGGTGTTGCTGTTCACAATCTCGGCGATACTGTTCTCTAGGGTTTACCTTCGATCTCACAATCCAATCCTCTATTGGTATAGTCTCGCTCTGTGGGCGACCGCTGTAGGGTTTCTCTCGTTTTTTGCTACGAAGGGAAATGGAGACCCACTGCTTTGGACAGGAATAGCCAGTGTTTGCGTGGGCAGTATCTATTTTCTCTTCTCGATACTTGCCGTTCCGAACCTGCGAAGCAATAGGAAACCGCCGGAACACTTGAGCTGAAAAAATGGATTCCATGTCCGAAACCGACTTCAAGTCGAGTATCATGAAATGCATTGATTCTGGGCTAGATGTGCTTGGAGATGTGTCCAAGCAAGTTGTATATTCCTATCTCGCCCAGAATCAGTTAAGCAAGGAGATGATTCCTGACGAGCCCTGGAAATTCACTGAGACTCTCAAGAGTCTGTTTGGGCGAGGAGAAGAAGTATTGGAAAAGACGATTGTGACGGAACTAAAGCGGACCTTCAACATAACGTCTGGCGGGGGAATGCTCGTGGAGATATTGGCAGCTGTGAGGCTTAGGAAGGGGTCTGTCGGACAGGGTAGAGAGATTCATGGACTGACCCGCAAATCGCGTGGTTCCGTGGGTGTAAGCTAGGTCTAGTTCTCAAAAGGGCCGGACGAGAAACGCGAGCGCCTAACATTGCTCTCATGCATGAGACAATAGCTCTATGCTTCGGAGAGGTCTTGCAAAACGCTGGACCTGGCGTGAAGCAAGTAGTCGATCGCTTCCTGACAAAGGCGGGAATCTCTGAGTTGGATATTTCGACAAGGTTCGGAGATGTTGAGAGAGTTGTTACTGGAGTCTTCGGGGCTGGTGGAAAGATTATGATCGTTTCCACCTTATCGAAAGTCTGTGATGAATACTCGCTAAGCTTGAACGTATCATATGCGACTTCGTTACATGATCGGCTTGAACAGTTGAAGGAGAGAATTCTTGTCGAAAAGTTGGTGCCCAAGCACTATCGGAGGGCTGTAGAGACGACCACTTTTGAGGACAAAGCTGGCACTCACGCACCCTGGACAGACTAAGTAGGGCAAGCTCTCGACGAGGAGGAGGGAAATTACAAAGCATTCTCAATCCCTCAGGGGATGGACTGAGTGGCATCAAGGTAGTCCTGATGTCTACTTCAGTTTCTTGGGATCCCATTCGAGGGAGTCGGCGTTTATCTTCTCTGCTTTAAGTGCGGTCTTCAGTCCAACCAGGACGCTCGTAAAGGTATAACCTGCTCCTAGACGGAGAACGTGGTGTACGACTGGCTGCTTGTGAAGCTGGTAGATTGAGTCTGAAGGGAAGGACGAATTAAGCCAGAAGATGATTGGATTCTTAATCTTCCCATTATACTGGACAAGTTGGCGGGCAAGAATGTGATTCGGCGGATTATCGCGTGCATGAAGCCTCTCGTCAAACTCGAAGCTCTGCCCAACTTGGACCATGGCGGTTCCCCTCCGCGCATGCAACATTACCTGCGGAGATAGTACGCAAGCCGGACATTTGGATAGCCAGTCTCTCAACTGCTTCTCGTAAGACTCCACAGCGTCACCGAAAGAACTCATTCCCTCTACTACGACGGCGCTTGATAATAGAGTTGTTGACTTGCCATTAGAGTTGAACCTGCATCGGCAAACCAACGCGGAACACAGTCAGTCGTGCGACTCAGAGTATTCTTTTAGCTAATGTCGAGGAGGATAGATGACGAGACAGCGTTGAGATCCGGAACCCCTGAATTCCCGATCCTTGAGACTCTTCGTGCTGAGGGGCCTCATCCATCTCACCGGGACAAGCTCAAGCTCTTCGGACAACTTGGCGAATGGAGCAGGAAATGCTCGAGCGTCGACGTCTCACGTGATCAGTTCAAGAAGAGAACTCAACGCGGATTCAGACTTGCCCTGCTCCAGCCCGTTGAGGATTGGAGTATGGTTGCGGAAAGGTCCTGTTCAAATGTCTTGGTTGACAGAATCGCGGGGATCAAGTATGACAGGTACGTATTCCCGACCGCAACACAGTTACCGTTGGGACTGGTACAATTTGGACTTGAACAGTCATGCATGTCATTGCAATGATTCGGGGTAAGCCACATGAAGCTGGGAGTTGAAGAAGTCGCGTTAAGGTCGTTGATGAGTGTACCGTCGCATGTGGTAATGTCTGAAAGGCTCGATGCTCCAAGAGGACAGCTTGTTGTGCCGGCGGGTACGTCAAGGCTAATGCATGCTGAAGTCGCGTTGGTATCCGTGTAGTATGGAATCGGATTATGGTGAACGTAATATCCGCCGCTGTCGGTGGTGTAACAATTAGCAGGCATGTTCTCCATGTAGAATTTGAAGCTCACTCCGGCAATATCGAACTTGTCGATGATGTTCCCCGCAGCAACCGGATTTGAACTCGGTCCATTATCATTGGTTATGCCCTGCGTTGATCCAGACGTGAGTCCGATATAGTTTGGTAAACTTGGTTGCCAGGAGCTGTCAAACGGACCAACGTAGTTTGTAGAATTGCCGAATGTGCTTGCGAGATTATGCATGTACGATGCTGTGGTCGAGGTTATCCCACTAAGAGGATTGTTCTCCATCATAATGAAGACCATATGCCTTGAAAGAACTGGCGAGGGTTGTGCCCTTGCGGGCGAGATCATAGCGCCGGACCACACGCTCATGATCATTATACTGATCACAATCGCGGGGAAGCGTTTACGGATAATCAAAATAGCAGGTATCTCGCTGCGTGAATTGATATAAGATTGGACGCGTATCTTGGCGCAAGATACGGCAGGAGAACACTAGATTTTGATATCTTTTGATGCCTGGCTTAGGAAAGGATAAAGCTTGGAAAGGGAAGGCAGGCATTGATCTTGACTGTAGCCGTCGCCTTGCTGATTCTCTCTCTCTTGATGGGACCGTCAGTTCACTCGCCAGCCATATGGGTTGTAGGGGCGACGATGCAAGCTTCCCATTCTTCTGTTCGGTCTGTCCCCTCGGTGAACATGTCTACTATCGGACGAGGATTAGAATCGACTATCGCGGTCAACCCGCGTAACCCATCGAACATTATCGTTACACACGGAAATGGTGGGACTATTGCGACGGACGACCGTTTCCCGGTTGCCCTTGTGACTTCGGATGGCGGAGCGACTTGGAGGGTGGGAAACTCGTCGATCAGCTACGTCAATTCCGTTGCCACGCCTCACCTCGCTAACAACTGGGGCTACTTCGACCAGGTCGCAACGTTCTCGGCCAACGGAGATGCCTACGTCGGCACCGTGCAAGGAGATGGGCCCGCGGATTATCTGTTCAAGTCAACAGATGGAGGAAACAACTATCTCCTAACCAATCCTTTCCTCGAGATGAACGACAGCCTCCTCTTCTACCAACACGGAACCTATGTCCATCCTTGCAACGACGCGTTTCGAGACTATCCGGCGGTGATCGCCGACCCATACCCGACGAGCCCATACCACGACAACGTCTACACTCTAGTGCGGGTAGGTGCCCAGATTAGCCCGACGGTCTGTGGGTATGGAGCGGCCTTTGAGCGGTCCACTGATGGAGGGAAGACATGGGGTAACGGAACCTGGTTTTTCGGCGCGGATCCATTCATCTCGGATAATAGGGGGATGGCTGTGGCTCCGGACGGAACGGTCTACCTTGCAGGGCTGGGGCCCAGCTGCCTTTACTCTATCAGTTGCTTCTCGTCAGGCTGCCCTGCCACAAACAACAATGTTGGCATGGTTTTCAAGTCTAATGACGGAGGCGCCAGCTTCTCCCAGGCGATCTGCGCGGTGGACGACCCCAATTTCGGCCTCGAAAACATAGAGGTAGCCGCCAGCTCAAGTAAGATCTATGTAGTGTTCCTCGGTGACAACGAAACTGCCGCTCCAAACCGTTTCCATCTTTACAGTCTCGTATCAAGTGACGGAGGCGCCAACTGGTCGAAAAAAAACAGGATTGACGACCTCACCCTCCCCGACACCGGTCATGTAGTGAATGCTGGAGGTCCATGGATGTGGGACTTTTCGTTATCGCAAAGAACTGGGCGTCTTGACGTGGCGTGGTTGGACGGCCGCAACAATCGAGGAAACTATACTCTCGGAGACATATACTACAGCTACTCGTTCGACGGTCGATCATGGGCAGCCAACATTCGCGCAACTCCTCAGGGCCCATACTACATGTGTAACATGTTAGTTTCGGACTCATTAAGCTGCGGGGGAGCGGGAAATGATTTCATGTGGGTGACCAACTCCAACAGACATGGTGATCAGGCCTACATCGTCACTTCGATCGGCACCACGACTTGCACCAGTTCCTGTAGTACTTGGATCACACAAGCACTCTACACACGACTTGTAACTGTCACCTTTCCCCACTCTCACTCAGGACTATGCAACTCAGACGCGCAAAGCCAACTCAACTCAACCGATTCTCTGTTACTGCTGGACAACTGTGCCGACCCAGAAGTGATCGACGAGCATTGAGCGTAGTTCCTATTATCCTAGTTTTCAGCCAATCCGTGCCTTGGCACGTCCCATACCCGCATCTTTTTCCTTTGTTTTTCGTAGTTCCATCTGAATTTTTCCAGATTGCCCGCGCCGAAAAGTCTATTGTTTTTCTTTGGGAGACAGTTCAGAACTGAACATGATTTTGCGGTAATCTTGAATTGTCGTGGTTGACCTCTTTTCTCTGGAGTTATGGTTAGACTGTTGCGTTCGAAGTCCATGTCTATCCAATTGAGAGCCTAGACTTCCCCTCTTGCTCCAGTCTCTTTCGGTAGGCGCAGGGCGGCCGAGGTCTTTGGTCCCGTACCGCTAATCAGAATGTCGAATTCCGTTTCGAGGGGAATGAACGGCAGTTTCTCGATCCGTTGATACCTTGGTCTTTCGAACTTGAAACCTTTCGATTTTGCAAGTAGGGCATAGGCGTCGCGAGCGACTTCTTTGGTTCCTTCTGACCATTCTTTCTGGGCGATTAGTGACTTTACCGCTTCTGAATCGAAAAGGTCTGTTGCCTTTCCTAGCGTCCGAATAATTTTTGCGTATCGAAGTATCGTGGCTTTCTTGGTAGCCCTCTTTTTTCATCCATTGTGCGTATTCTAGCCACACAGAGTTCGGGTGTTCAGTCTTGGTGCGGGGGGTGGGATTTGAACCCACGAACCCCTACGGGACAGGGTCCTGAGCCCTGCGCCTTTGACCTGTCTTGGCAACCCCCGCATGGGAGCGAGACAAGGAATCTGCTTTGATAAATGCTTGAGTTGCACGCACGGGTCAGTTACAAGAAAGTTGATGGTACCGTCTCGCGAAAAAATAAGCATACTTTTCTCGACCCCAGGGGGGTGTCGATTTTCCCGCGCCCCGCCCTTCGTGATAAGAAGCAAAAAGTGCTTCGAAAAGTGGGAGTTTCACACTTTCAGGATGCGTTATCCATTGTTACTTGGTTCGCTCTAGAATAATCTCTATGGTGGAGACGTTCCGTGCATCCTGGCCTTCACCGACGACCTCCGTACCCAAGTGTACATTCTTGGCTAAGCCGCCTTGGAAGAAGCGGTTGTTCACCACTTCGGCCACGTCGACGGCAGTGCTGATGGCTCGTCCACGAGCCTTTAGGGTCAGCTTCTTGGCACCCGTGTTATAGTGCATCATGACAGCCGTAGCATAAGCCATGATCGGCTTCTTACCGATCAGTATAGTGTCCGCTGGGATATCAGTTCTGCGCATTTGGGTAGGAGCCCTCTCTGCCTTCTTTGGTTCTTCTGACATTCGTTCACCTCCGAGACATCGGTAGTACGCTGTACGCAAACGCTCGCTATGTGCTGAGCTCCCTTATCAGCCTACCCTTTTTTATCTCTTACAAAAAGTGGCTCTGTTAACTTATCGTTGGATGCCTCTCTGGCTTATGCCTATGATGGCGCTTCTCGTTTATTGTGTTGGCTGTCAAGTCTGTCTGGCAGTACTATGTACCCGCAGCCGATGTTCTCCGGTTGCTGGACCTGTTCAGACGGATGGTTAACGATTCCCTGCGTATCGGCCTGTTGAACGATGCGTCATCGCTGAGAAAGCTCTCACTCCTCTCATACAACCAGCTCGCACGCTACCATTCCCCTAGCTACTACAAGCTCTGTGCTATTTCTCGAGCCGCAGGAATACTAGCGGCCAGGAACAAGTCTGCTAGGAGAGGCTACCCGACTAGGACCCCGTACGCCGTCAAACCACAGCTCGTGTCCTGCTACGGCTTCAAGATAGAGAATGGTGGATTAGAGATTCCGGTATCGAGAGGGAAACGTTTCAGCATACCTTTGACCACCCATACCTTACAGGTCATATCTCAATCGGGAGTCAAGGTTCGCTCTTTCACCCTCACACAGAACAAGCTCTGCCTCTGCATCGCCCGAGACGTTCCCATGATAGAATGCGTCTCCACCGTGGGTGTGGACCGAAATCTCCGCAATCTCACGGTTGGAAACGACCAAGCGACAAGTCACTATGATCTCTCAAAGTGTGTAGGAATAGCCAAGACTACAGTACGTATCCTCGCCTCTTTCAGACGAAACGACGACAGGATAAGAACGAGAATAGCGTCGAAGTATGGAGAGCGAAGGACCTCGAGGACTAGTCACCTGCTCCACAACGCCACAAAGACGATTGCTGCAGTGGCAGTCCAGCGGAGAACAGCAATAGTTCTCGAGAACATTGAGGGCATCCGATCACTCTACCGGAAGGGTAACTGTCAGGGTAGAAAGTATCGTGGCCGGATGAACGGGTGGAGTTTCGGAGAGGCTCAGCGACAGATAGAGTACAAGGCCCGATGGGCTGGACTACCGGTTATCCGTTTGTCTAGGCGTGAGACCAGAGGTTCCAGTGTGACTTGTCTGAGATGCGGGGAGAGACTCCAATCAGACAAGAGACTAGAACGCAAGCTCTGGTGCGGTAAATGTAGAATAGTAATGGACCGGGACATGGTTGCAGCGATAAACCTGGCTC
>WNGD01001488.1_pt1 | contig 35901 bp, 37 predicted proteins | sample 5400671 | NCBI WGS metagenome assembly WNGD01 (sample SAMN13153369, study PRJNA577476) | soil metagenome | isolation source: 40 cm soil or saprolite under grassland replicate 2 | place: USA:California | collected 2016-06-15 | reverse complement strand
TCGACACACCGAACACCTATCTCTATCTCGTGCTCGGTCAGGGCAAGGCGCTGCGCTACGGCATCGGCGTCGGCCGCGAGGGCTTCACCTGGTCCGGCGCGGAACGGGTCACGAGGGTGGCGGAATGGCCCGATTGGACTCCGCCGGAGGAGATGATCGTGCGCCAGCCCTATCTGCCGCGCTTCATGGCCGGCGGCGAGACCAACCCGCTCGGTGCGCGCGCGCTCTACCTCGGCAAGACGATCTACCGCATCCACGGCACCAATCAGCCCTCGACCATCGGGACCTTCGTGTCCTCGGGCTGCATTCGCCTCACCAACGACGACGTGACTGACCTCTACACCCGCGTGAAGGTTGGCACGCGCGTGGTGGTGCTGCCGGGCAAGCCGCCGGCGACTGCCGCGGCGACGCCGCTTGCTCCGCCCGCCCCGCCGCCAGCAGGTGCGTCGGCGCCGCCAGCAGCAGGTGCGCCGGCGCCGCTCGGTGTCGGCTCGGTGACGTCCGCCCCGCTCGGTCCGCCGCCATCGGCGATGGCGCGCTAACCAACACCGACGATTACGTTAGGGTGACGCGATCACGCGTACCGGCTTGCCGTCGAGGAAAGCGCGGATGTCGTCGACCACGCCGCCGAAATAGGCGCGGTAGTTCTGCATCGCCACGTATCCGAGATGCGGCGTGAGCACGACGTTGTCCATCTTGCGCAGCGGATGATCGACGGGCAGCGGCTCGACGTCGAACACGTCGAGCCCCGCGCCGGCGATCTTGTTCTCCCGTAGCGCGGCGAGCAGCGCCGCTTCCTCGATAATCGGACCGCGCGAGGTATTGATGATGTAGGCCGATGGCTTCATCAGCCCGAGCTCCTTCGCGCCGATGAGGCCGCGCGTGCGCTGGGACAAGATCACATGAATGGTGACGAAATCGGCTTGGCGGAAAAGCTCCTCCTTGCTCACGTAGTCGACGCCGACCTCCTTGCACTTCTCCGCCGTCAAATTCTGGCTCCAGGCGATGACCTTCATCCCGAACGCCTGGGCGATCTTGGCGGTGCGGGTGCCGAGCTTGCCGAGGCCGAGGATGCCGAGGGTCAAACCCTCCAGATCCATGCCGATCGTGGTCTGCCAAGGCACGCCGGCCTTCATCCGCGCGTTCTCGTAGCCGATGTGACGGGTCAGTTCGAGCATCAGCCCAATGGCAATGCCCGCGGTCGGATTGCCCAGCGACGGGGTGCCGCAGACCACGACGCCGCGCTCGTTGGCGGCGGCGACGTCGATCGATGCGTTGCGCAAGCCGGTGGTGATGAGGAGCTTGAGCTCGGGCAGCTTCTCGATCACGCCACGTGGGAAGGCGGTGCGCTCGCGCATCGCGCAGACGATCTCGAAACCTTGCAGCGCCTTGATGACCTTGTCCTGGCCGTCGATGTGCGCGTTGAAAACCTTGATGTCTAGGTCGCCCGCAACCTTCGACCAGTCGGCTGCGTTGAGGGCGACATTCTGATAGTCATCGAGGATCGCGCAGCGGTAGCGAGGCATGGCGAACATCCGTGTTGGCCTGTGGAGGCGGTAGGGGAGAAGAGGGCGGACAGCTCCCTATAGCACACGCGAAAGCGCGCCACGCCGCAATGCTGTCGTTGCCGAAGCATAGCTCGTCAGTAAGAGGCAAAGCGCTTATGAGCCGGCAATCTACCGCTGTCGCGGAAAAGACGGATGCGCCCGGCCTCGGATTCTGCCCGAGGTCGGGCGCTTTAGCTCAAGCCCGACTTGTGTGAGCGGGGCGCGCATGGCGCGCGGCGGATGATGCGGTCCGTCCTCGCTGAATTCCACGCCTCGTCGGGCCATCAGCGCTTGACGCGCACGCGCACAAGGGCCGGCATCGCGTGATAGGCGGCGGGCGCCCGGTCGTGCTTGGCATGCCACTTAGGACCGGGTCCGCGCATGTAATAGAGCTCGGGCCGGTACGGATCGAAAAGGCTTCTGGCCAGAGCGTGCACGAACTCCGCGAGATCGGCCAACACGCCCGGTGCCATGCGGTGGGCAGCACCGCTTCGAGTTGTCTTTCCCATGACCCCCTCCGGTCGACTTGCGTCGTAACCGGTTCCCCGTTTCGCTCCGCCTTGATCGTACGGAGCACCCTTTTGCCAGCGATTGTCTCGCTAAATTTGTTAAAAACCAGTACGAATTCGCCTGTGATTTCAGTTTTGTGGGAGAGCGTTGCAGAAAAGCTACGGTTAGGGTTAAGGATCGATGCAATTAGGTCACAGTTCGCGCGCAATGGGGTCGCAACCGCAGCACGTGGCTCGGATCGGGGGGTGCGGATCGTAAGGCGCGGGGCCCCTTAGGCGCAGCGAATCATGGCCGGCATGGCAACCGCCTTCGGTGCGCGAACCGGATCATGCTTGGCATGCCACTTTGGTCCGGGGCCGCGCATGTAGTGCAGCTCCGGCCGATAGGGGTCGAACAACGCTTTGGCCAGAGTCCGGAAGAGGTCGGTGATGTCGGCGGCGAGCCCAGGAGCCTGGCGGCGAGCAGCGAGCATCCGAACCGTGGTCCTTGCCGTGATCATGACGCTGTCCGTTCGGCTCGTTGCCTTTGTCGGCTGCTCCATTCACTCGTTGGTCACCGCGCGGAGCGTCTGGGTTCAATGAGCGATCGGCCGGTTGCGTTAAACCTTGGTAAGATTTCGCGCTCATGCATGGCGCAATCGGTCGTCTTTCTTGCATCAGAGATACGTTGATCGCGGCGGGGCGGATGTGACGTCGGTCACGTCCCTCTCGCTTTTGTGATCGAGGATTAAGGGGATGCGCAGCGGCCTTGCCCTCGACCGCGCGGCTCGCTACACCAGCGCCGACTTCCCGACATCCGGCGCCGAGGGGCGCCCAACAATGCGAGCGGGGCGCGCCGATGGCCCGTCAGTTCATCTATCACATGCAAGGCCTCTCCAAGACCTATCCGGGCAACCGGAAGATTTTGGAGGACATCAACCTGTCCTTTTACCCGGACGCCAAGATCGGCGTGCTCGGCGTGAACGGCTCCGGCAAGTCCACGCTGCTGCGGATCATGGCCGGCATTGACACGGAGTTCACCGGCGAGGCCTGGGCGGCCGAGGGCGCGCGTGTGGGCTACCTCGAGCAGGAGCCGCAGCTCGCCGCGGACAAGACCGTGCGCGAGAACGTGATGGAGGGCGTTGCTCCGCAGAAAGCGATCCTCGACCGCTACAACGAGCTCGCCGCGAACTACTCGGACGAGACCGCGGACGAAATGACCAAGCTGCAGGACGAGATCGAGGCCAAGGGCCTGTGGGATCTCGATTCCAAAATCGACCAGGCGATGGACGCGCTGCGCTGCCCGCCCGACGACGCGGACGTGAGCAAGCTGTCCGGCGGCGAGCGGCGGCGGGTGGCGCTCTGCCGGCTGTTGCTCGAGCAGCCGGACCTGCTGCTGCTCGACGAGCCCACCAACCATCTCGACGCCGAGTCCGTCAGCTGGCTCGAGGGCCATCTGCGCAATTATCCCGGCGCGATCCTGATCGTCACCCACGACCGCTATTTCCTCGACAACGTGACCGGCTGGATCCTCGAACTCGATCGCGGCCGTGGCATCCCCTACGAGGGCAATTACTCGGCCTGGCTCGCGCAGAAGCAGCAGCGGCTCGAGCAGGAGGGCCGCGAGGAAGCGGCGCGCCAGCGCACGCTCGCCCGCGAGCGGGAATGGATCGCGGCCTCCCCGCGCGCGCGGCAGGCGAAGTCCAAGGCGCGCTATCAGCGCTACGAGGACCTGGTGAAGCAGGCCGCGGAGAAGACCGCTCAGAGCGCGCAGATCATCATCCCGGTGGCTGAGCGGCTCGGGCAGAACGTCGTCGACTTCGAGGGCCTCAAGAAAGGCTATGGCGACAACCTCTTGATCGACGACCTCAGCTTCAGGCTTCCGCCCGGTGGCATCGTCGGCGTGATCGGCCCGAACGGCGCCGGCAAGACGACGCTGTTCCGCATGATCATCGGGCAGGAAAAACCGGACAAGGGCACGATCAAGATCGGCGAAACGGTCCATCTCGGCTATGTCGATCAGTCCCGCGACGCGCTCGACGGCAAGAAGAACGTCTGGGAGGAAATCTCGGGCGGGCAGGACATTATCCTGCTCGGCAAGCGCGAGGTGAATTCGCGCGCCTATTGCTCCAACTTCAACTTCAAGGGCGCCGACCAGCAGAAGAAGGTCGGCTCGCTGTCGGGCGGCGAGCGCAACCGCGTACATCTCGCCAAGATGCTCAAGTCGGGCGCCAATGTGCTCTTGCTCGACGAGCCAACGAACGATCTCGACGTCGACACGCTACGCGCGCTCGAGGAGGCGCTCGAGGATTTCGCCGGCTGCGCCGTCATCATCACCCACGATCGCTGGTTCCTCGACCGCATCGCCACGCACATTCTGGCCTTTGAGGGTGATAGCCACGTCGAGTGGTTCGAGGGCAATTTCCAAGACTACGAGCAGGACAAGATGCGCCGGCTCGGAACCGACTCCACCATCCCCCATCGCATCAAATACAAGAAGTTCTCGCGCTGATGGTCGAAGATTGGAACGCGCGCCAATACCTCAAATTCGAGGACGAGCGCACGCGTCCGCCGCGCGATTTGCTGGCGCAGGTGCCGCTTGAGTCTCCGCGCCGCGTGATCGATCTCGGCTGCGGACCCGGCAATTCCACCGCGCTTCTGCTGGAGCGCTATCCGCAGGCGCGGGTGATCGGGTTGGACTCCTCGCCCGACATGCTCCGCCAGGCGCGCGAACGGCTTCCCAATTGCGAGTTCGCTCAGGCCGATCTCGCCGATTGGAGCCCGCAGGAGCGCACCGACCTGTTGTTCGCAAACGCGGTCTTTCAATGGGTTCCCAACCATCCCGCGGTGTTGCGGCGTCTGCTCGCAGCGCTGCCCGCGGGCGGCGTCTTGGCCGTGCAGATGCCCGACAACACCGAGGAGCCGGCGCTGGCCCTAATGCGCGAGGTGGCGACACAGGGGCCATGGGCCGCGCAGCTCGCGCTGGCCGCGGCCGCGCGCGATGATCTGCCGACACCGGCGGCGTATTACGATTTGCTCGGCCCACTTTGTGCGCATCTCGACGTCTGGCACACGGTCTACAACCACGTGATGGCGGGCCCCGAGGCCATAGTCGAATGGTTCAAAGGCTCGGGGTTGCGGCCATTTCTCTCCCCGCTCGACGATGACATGCGCCGCGACTTCATCGCCGACTACACCGCGCGGATTGCGCGAGCCTATCCGCGACGGCACGACGGTCGCGTGCTGTTGCGGTTTCCGCGCCTGTTCATCGTGGCGACACGCTAGGTTGCAGGACATTCAGGCCTTCACCCGCACCTTGGTCGCGATCGGGCCGGTGTCGCCCACGTCCTCGTTATAATAGACATCCTCCCCAGCCTTGAGGTCGTCGAAGTCGCCCGACAGCAGCGAGTTGCGGTGGAAGTAGAGCAAGCCTCCCTCTTTAGTCACCAGGAATCCGAAATCCTGCTCCGGGGTGATCTCGGCAACCTGACCCAGCGACTGGTTTTCGGTATCGTGGTCGCCGATCTTTGTTCGGCCGTCGCGCTGCTGTTTGAGGTCGAGCAATTGCCGCTCGGCGATGCGGAACGCCTCGTTGATGGCTTTATGCAGGTCGGGGTGCCGATATTTGCGCAGCAAGTGGTCGGGCTCGTGGCTGACCACGAGGTCGCTGCGACCGGGAATGCCGAGTTCGATGTGGACGACCGGAGGGATGGTGCCGGTGAGGTCCTTGGCGCGCTGATCGATCCGCACCCGGCACGAAACCAGCCGGCCGTAAAGCCGTTCGAGCTCGGCGACCCGAGCGCGGATTTCCTGCTCCGCCCAATGCGAACTTTCGATATTATGAAAGGCGATTTCCAGCGGCACCTGCAGCATCGGCGGCTCCATATCTTGGGCGTTTTTTGGCCCTCTTATTAACGCTTGGAGGGGTCGAGTCGTTGCAGCGGATCGGCCTCGGAGTTTTCGCGGCACATCGAAAGGGCGAGCAGGCAATGGGTCGAGTTGGCAATTATACAGCGGTACTCGTGGGTTCCTGGCTTGCGGCAGCGGCTGTCATGTCTGCGCAGGCAGCCGACCCTGCATTTCACAGGTGGCTGGAGGAGGTCTGGCCGCAGGCGCAAGCGCTCGGTGTCTCGCGCACGACCTTCGACGCGGCGACGCGCGGGCTCGAGCCCGATCTGACGCTGCCCGATCTCGATCTTCCGGGCCGGGAGGGCGCGCCGCCGCGCGGGCAGGCTGAATTCGTGCAGACGCCGGCCGACTACATCAAGGAGGCGAACATCGCGCACCTTGCCGAGCAAGGCAAAAAGCTCGCCGCCGAGCACAGCCGCACGCTCGCCGCAATCGAGCAGCAATTCGGCGTGCCGGGAAATGTCCTGCTCGCGATCTGGGGTCGCGAGACGGCATTCGGCGGCTACAGGCTGCCGAAGAATGCCGTCACCGTGCTTGCCACACAGGGTTATTACGGACGGCGGAAGGATCTCTTTCGGCAGGAGTTCCTCTACGCGCTGAAGATGCTGGAGGAGGGCCACGTCAAGCTCGCGGATATGCGCAGCTCCTGGGGCGGCGCCATGGGTCTCACCCAGTTCCTTCCCTCCGAATTCTACAAATACGCCGTCGATTTCGACGGCGACGGCAAGAAGGACATCTGGAGATCGGTGCCCGATGCGCTCGCCTCCGCCGCGCAGCAGCTCGTCGGCAAGGGCTGGCAGCGCGGTACGCGCTGGGCCTATGAGGTGCGCGCGCCGCAGGGCGTGGACTGCACCATCGGCGTCCCCGAGGTCACGCGTCCGCTCGGCGATTGGCTCAAACAGGGATTTGCGCTCGCCTATGGCCGCAAACCGACCGCGGCGGAACTCAACGAGCCAGCGTCGCTGCTCCTGCCTGAAGGCACCTATGGGCCGGCGTTCCTCACGCTCAAGAACTATTACGTCATCAAGGAATACAACTTTTCCGATCTCTACGTGCTGTTCGTCGGCCATTTGAGCGAGCGCATCTCCGATCCGCGTCGGTTCGAGACGCCGTGGAGCAAGAACACGCAGCTGCGCACCGCCCAGGTCGAGACGATGCAGCGTACCCTCACCAAGCTCGGCCTCTACAAGGACAAGATCGACGGCAAGGCCGGCATGCTCACGCGCGCGGCGCTCGGCGCCTACCAGAAGGCGAACCGGCTCAAGGTCGATTGCTGGCCGACCGCGGCGGTGCTCGACGACATGCAGAAGAGAGCGGCGAAAAACTAAAAGCTCGAAGAGGAGCACGCGGCAAACGAAAACCCGGCGGGTGCTGAACCCGCCGGGTTTTGATCTTGAAGCGTCGGATCGTGCGACGCGGCTTATTGGCAGACCGCCACGGGGCGACCGCGCCAGCCGACCACGTTGCCGTACATGTCGTAGACGGGCATGCGCGTCCAATAGCATCCCGGTCCGGGCAGCGGCGCCGCATAGGCGGGATAGACCACGTAGCCCGGTCCCGGCGCGGCGACGTAGGCCGGCTGCGAATTCGCAATCGCGTTGCCGACGATGGCGCCTGCGACGAAGCCGCCGAGCACGCCGGCGCCGACCGCGCATCCGAAGCAGCGGGCGTCCGCTGGCGTCGGCGCGGCGGCGATTGCAGTTGCCACGGTCGCGGCCGCAGCTAAGGCAACAAGTGTCTTCTTCATCAGCGTCTCCTTAAGCGTCGGCGGGTGCCGAGCGTTGAGCGCCGGCGAGTGCCGAGCGCAGTTCCAGCGTTGCGATGTGAATAGCCCCGACTGAGCCATAACCCCGATTCAGCGAGCGTAAGATCATCCGGTTAATTTGTCGGAATTTGGTCAGTCCTGGGACGGCTCGACAGCCGTTTGGAGCGCAAAAAAGGCGGCGCTCGCAGAGCAAGCGACCGTCAGCCTATCGGTCCAAATAGGGCCGCAGCCGCTCAACACACGCGATAGCGGTAGCCGTACCGCCAGCGCAAGCAGCTGTAATACGGCCGCGGCGCAGAGGCGTAGCCGTAATAGGCCGGGGCGTAGCCGTAGCTGTAGGCGGGATAATAGCCGTAACCGTACGACGGATAGTACGAGTACGCCGGGTAATATCCGCCGTAATACCCGCCGTAATAGTAGGGCCTTGCAAGCGCGCCGCCGACGATGGCCCCGACGGCGAAGGCGCCGAGGGCCGGGCCCCACCAGCCCCAGCGGGCGTCTGCCGTGCTCGGGGTGGCTACCGTCGCGACAGCGATCGTTGCCGCCGCGGCAACAGCGGTCAGGGTTTTTCTCATGGCGTCACCTCAGTGTGGAGTCGAAGGGTAACGGTCAACGTGACCCTTGATGGGAATGTTCCATGCCCAGGCTGAACGCGGGCTGAACGGCTCCTTACACCTGCCTGAATGCTGCCATGATCGATTCCGTGCGAAGCGTCTTGCTGCACTGCCGCATGTTGCAGCGCCGCCGTTATTTTCAACGTTGGCCCGGCGGATTTCGCTCGCGCCGCATCCGCGTTACGGTGCTTGATTGCAGAGGAGACGAGTGATGCTCACCCGACGGGATGTCGTGGCGAGCGCGGGCCTTGCTTTTATCGCCGGCGCACGTCGCGTGCGGGCGCAGGACGGCTATTCCGACCGGCCGATCCGCGTCCTCGTCGGCTATCCCGCCGGCGGCGGAGTGGACATCGTGGCGCGGCTCTTCGCCGAGGCCATGAAGGCGGCGCTCGGGCAATCCGTCATCGTCGAGAACCGTGCCGGCGCGAGCGGAATGATCGCCGCCGCAGCCGTCGCGAAGTCGCCGCCCGACGGTCTCACGCTGCTGATGGCGGCCTCGGGCGAGGTTGCGATCAACCAACATCTCTACAAAGACAAGATGAGTTACGATCCGCCGCGCGAGCTTGTCGCCGTCGCGCTCATCGGCATCGTGCCATGCGTGGTGGTGGTCGCAACCGCCACGCCGGTACGCACCGCCGCCGAGTTGATCGCCTATGCGCGGGCCAATCGCGGTAGGCTCTCCTTCTCCTCGTCCGGCATCGGCAACCCGCAACAGCTCGCCGGCGAGTTGATGAACAGCATGGCCGGCACCGATGTGCTGCACGTGCCGTATCGCGGCGCGGCACCGCCCGTTACCGACGTCGCCACCGGTGCCGTCACCATGAGCTTTTCGAGTCTCGCCGCCGCGCTGCCGCTGATCCAGGACGGCCGGTTGCGCGCCGTCGCCGTTACCTCGCGCGAGCGCATGCCGCAGCTGCCCGATGCGGCTCCGCTCGCGGAAGCGGCGGCCGAGCTCACCGGCTACGAGCTGCTCAATTGGTTCGGACTGTTCGCGCCCGCCGCCACGCCGGAGCCGATCGTCGCGCGCCTCAATGAGATCGTGGCGACGGGCCTGCGCGACAAGGCGATCTCCGAGAAGCTGGAGGTGCAGGGCATCGTGCCGCGCATCATGACGCCGGCGCAGTACCGCGCGTTCGTTGCAGCGGAGACCGAGAAATTCGGCAAGATCGTTGCGCAGGCCAACATCAAAGTGGAGAATTGATTCAAAGAGCCGACGGGGAGGAAAGATTGCCCAACATCGAGCGGCGGACGTTTATCAAACGCGCAGCGGCAGGGGGCATCGCGCTGCTCGGCGGTATCGCCCAGGCGCCGCATGGTCCGAACCCGGCACGCGCGCAAGGAACGTCCGAAGCCGCGTGGCCTAATCGGCCGGTGCGCTTCATCGTGCCGCTTGCGCCCGGAGGCGGACTGGACTTCGTCGCCCGTGTCGTCGGCGAACCGGTGTCGCGCGCGATCGGCCAGCAGGTCGTCATCGAGAACCGGACGGGCGCGGGCGGAACCATCGGCATCGAGACCGCGATCAAGAGCCCGCCCGACGGCTATTCGGTGCTCGTCACCAACGACAATGTGGCGAGCGCTCCGCATATCTTGAAGTTGGGCGTCGACTACTTGAAAGAGCTGGTGCCGGTCATACAACTGGCGCGCCAGCCGCTGGCGCTGGCCGCTCATCCCACGCTCGGGGTGAGCTCGGTTGCAGAATTGATCGCGACGGCGAAGCAACGGCCGGGACTGGGCTGCGCGACCTCGGGCGCGGGGTCGAACCAGCACGTGCTGCTGGAATGGTTCGCGCAGATGGCGGGCATCAAGCTCGACCACGTTCCCTATCGCGGTGCCGGCCAGGCGATCAACGACCTGATCGCCGGCCATGTCCGCGTCGCCTTCCTCGGGCCGACTGCGCTCATCCCGCATTACAAATCTGGAAACTTGCGCCTACTGGCGCAATCGTCCGAGACGCGCTCACCGAACCTGCCCGAAGTGCCGACGTTGCAGGAAGCGGGCTTCAAGGGCCTGGTGCTCGAGACGTGGTACGCTGCGTTCGTGCCCGTGGGAACGCCGCCGTCGGCTATCGCGCGCCTCAACGCCGAGATGGACAAGGCGCTGGCGGATCCTGCGACCAGCAAAAGCCTCCTGCAAACGGCAACCGAGCCGGTCGGCGGCGGCGCGGAGCAACTCGCGCGCGTCGCGCGGGCGGATTCCGAGAAATACGCGCGGCTGGCGCGAGAGCTCAATATCAAGGCGAACTAGATCAGCCGACATGCTGGAATGTCGACCGCGATCGCCGAAGCGTAGCGGGCGTCACGGCTCGAAGATCGCCTTGAACAGCGCGGCGAGGCGAAAGCCTGCTTTGGCGAGCTGGATGCGGGCCTGCGCCTTGACCCAGTCCTCATACGCCGGATCGGGCGTGGCCTCCCAGGTGCACCCGCCGGTGAAGGAGAAGGGCGAGGGCTTCGAGCCCTTGCGGATCGTCAGGCGCTGGTGCGCCTCGACCGCGAGCGGCATGATCTCGCTCGCCCATTGTGCCGCCCACGTGTCCGGTGAGCCGGTAGTTTCCCAGCCGGCCGGTGGCGCGGCGGCGAGCAGTTTGGCGAAGTCCTGCTCCGAGTGGGCGCTACCGGCGGCCTGCATCGCGCGAACGACGGCGGTGCTGTCCCAATAAAGATGCAGGTTCGCGGCCGGCGGGACCGCGGGAGGCGGCGCGACCAGGAAGATCAGGTTGCCGCCCATCGTCATTGCAAAGGTATCGCCTATCCCGAACGTCGGCGGCGTGCCGCCGACGTTCGGATCGACGCTCGTCTGGCAAGCCTTGTCGAAGTATTTCGCCCCCACGTGCAGCGGCTGATGGATGTCGCCGACGAGGTGTGCGAGCAGCCAGACCGCTTCGGTGTCGGTGAGGTTGACGTCGGGTTTGGCGGGCGGGGTTTTGCCGCGCAGTTGCGCGACCGCATATCCGATCATCTGCACGACGTCGATGTCTTCCGTACCGGCAGTGTTGGGGACGTAGCTTGGTTGCTGCAGCGGCACATCGGCGAAGTGGAATTTGTCATGGTGCGGATTGCGTTCTGCATACGCTTTCTCTTCGTCGGAGGGCCGGCGACCGCAAAACGGTACGTTGTTTTTTTTCGCGCAATCCGGGAACACCGCGACCGCGCTCAGACTTCGCTTCTCCACGGTGCCGCCGTCGTTCTTCTCCAGCAGTTCGCTCACGCGCTGCTGCGTCGCCGGGTAATGCTGCTGCAGAACCAGGTCGGCGACGGCGCCGACGATGCGATGTCCCGGAAAGTCCCATGCCGCAGCCGGCACCGGCAGTGCGCTTGCCGCCCAGACGGCGAGCCATGCCGCTCGAATTCTGCCTCGCATGTTCGCATTCCTTTTCAGGTCGTCAGCTCTACGCGGGTCAACGTCGTGCAGCATATGGGCTCAGAAAAATCGGTTTGCCGGCCGCGGCAGACCGAGATTTTCGCGTAGCGTCTTGCCTTCGTATTCCCGCCGGAACAGACCGCGCCGCTGCAATTCCGGCACCACGCGCTCGACGAAATCGTCGAGCCCGCCGGGCAGGTAGGAAAACATCACGGTGAAACCGTCGGAGCCTTCGGTGGCGAGCCATTCTTCCATCTCATCGGCAATGGTCTCGGGTGTGCCGACCATGGCGAGTCCGGAATAGCCGCCAAGGCGCTGGGCGAGCTGCCGCACGGTGAGCTTCTCGCGCAGCGCCAGCTCGATGGCCCGTTGCCGGCCGCTCTTGCTGGCATTGCTTTCGGGGATTTCGGGCAATGGCCCATCGGGATCGAAGCGCGAGGCATCGTGACCGAGCGCGATGGACAGCGAGGCGATGGCGTTGTCGTAGTGAACGAGGCTGTCGAGCCGCGCCCGCTTGGCGCGCGCCTCCTCCACCGTGTCGCCGACCACGACGAAGCAGGCCGGCAGAATTTTCATGTGATCACGGCAACGCCCGGCCTTCTCGGCGCGGGCTTTGACGTCGGCGTAGAACTCGCGCCCGGCAGCGAGATTCGCTTGTGCCGTGAACACGGCTTCCGCCGTTTCCGCCGCGAGTTGGCGGCCGGCCTCGGACGCCCCGGCCTGGACGATAACCGGCCAACCTTGGATCGGGCGGGCGATGTTGAGCGGGCCGCGCACGGAGAGGTACTTGCCCTTGTGATTGAGCACATGCAGCTTGTCGGGATCGAAATAAAGTCCGCGATCGGCATCGCGGATGAAGGCGTCGTCCGCCCAGCTATCCCAAAGGCCAGTCACCACGTCGTAGAACTCGCGCGCTCGGGTGTAGCGCTCGCCATGCTCCATGTGATCGTCGAGCCCGAAATTGAGCGCCGCATCCGGGTTGGAGGTGGTCACGATGTTCCAGCCGGCGCGGCCGCCGCTGATATGATCGAGCGAAGCAAACCGCCGCGCCACATGATAAGGCGCGTCGAAGGTGGTCGACCCGGTCGCGACGAGGCCGAGATGCTCGGTCACGCCGGCCAACGCCGAGAGCAGCGTGAACGGCTCGAACGACGTCACCGTGTGACTGCGCTTGAGCGCGTCGAGCGGCATATTGAGGACGGCCAGATGATCGGCCATGAAGAAGGCGTCGAATTTGCCGCGTTCCAGCGTCTGCGCGAAGCGCTTGAGATGCGCGAAGTTGAAATTGGCATCCGGGAAAGCGCCGGGATAGCGCCAGGCGCCGGTGTGGATGGTAGCCGGCCGCATGAAGGCGCCGAGCCTGAGTTGACGCGATGCCGCCATTGATACCCTCTTGCATGAACGAGGCTCGTATATAGGCGCGCGCTTATTTTAAAGGAAACAGCCGCAATACGTGCCGGCTATTGCGCGCAGGCGCGATAGCGATCGGCTATCGTCCGCCTCTCTCCGGCGCGCGGCCCGTTCTGCTTGATGGCGGCTGACGCTCGGCGACACCAATTTGTGATCCCAGCCGGCTGGCCCCTACCGCCCGAAGGCGTCATATTTCACCGCGCCACGTCCGCAACAGCTGGGAGAGCGGTCATGCCGAGGGTCAAGCTGACACGCCTCTGCACCGGATTGGTTGTTTGCGCTATCGGTCTTGTCGTGTTTTTCTCCTCGCCAGCCAATGCCGAGCGGGTGAACAAGAAGCAGGGCTCGTATCATCCCCACCGACTCGCGGCGAAGACCAGTGCCCAACGGGTCAAGGCAGGGGGCCCCAACGCCGTGTATTGGGGGTGCTGCACCAAGATGGGTGCCGACCCCGATCCGTTTATCCGCTCGCAGATTCTGCGCGATGCGAGCGGCTTCTTCGGTGGAATCGACTAGGCCTGCCTTCGCACAGCCATCGGCTGCGGGCGTCAGAGGTCTCGGATCGATGGGCCTTGGGTCGGGTCAAAAGACCGGGGTGCATCGCACCATGGGGTATAAATGCTCGAAAAAGGGCGGCGGCCCGTGTCTGCCTGGTACGGTTCTAGAACGCGAAGGCGTTCAGGACCAGGGTGCAGGTCACTAACGCACCCAAGATGAGCCCGAATAATTGGGTAATTCGACGTTCGCTCATATCCAGCACTCCCATCCTAAACCTTAGTCGCGCGAGCGGTCTCTTCGGTTCAATTTCCTCGCGCGCCAAGGCCGACCAATAGCTGCCAACCAATTCAAAGGGTTAGCCTCGGTGACGCCGCCCCGATCTTGCCGGGCAGGCCGAAGAGGCGCACGCTTAGGGACCTTTGGCGCTCGCTTCACGACATGCAGCAACACTAGGGAGGTGTCCCGTGAAAGCTCTTGCGATCGGTTTGGTCGCTGGCACGGCGCTCTGCGGCGTCATGTCGGTGCCGGCATCGGCGATGCCCATGGACAATCTCGCCGCCGCGGCGAGCGATCTCGCGCTGGGCCAAAGCGCGCGCTACGTGTGCAATCGGTATCGATGCCGGTGGCGGCCGAATTACGCCTACCGCCCGTTGGGCTACTACGGCTATCGACCGAGCTATTACAGCTACGGACCAAGCTATTACAGCTATGCACCAAGCTACTACGGCTACGGACCAGGCTGGTCCGGCGGCTTGTATGGCGGCGGTCTATACGGCCGGTGGTGGTGGTGAGGCGCGCAATAGTTTGCTCGGGACTGCGCCTCTCGCCGAAGCGCGCGGCCGCACATCAGGGTGCTGACGTTGCGGCGAGCGCTAAACAGCGCGAGTTCAGTCCTGAGATTTGGACGTGCCCGCCATTTGCGGCCCGTTGATCTGATAGAGCACGAACCTGTTGCCGGCGAAAACCGGGGTGAGCCGCGTCGGATCCGGATTGGCGTAGTCGCGGTCCGTGAACAAGATATAGAGGTAGTCATAGTCCGTGGTCCACCGCGCCCAATAGGGCGGGTCGTCCCAATCCGTGAGTTCCGCAGACGACAGCAGCTGCCGGATCGACGGCGGCGTTCCGTCTTCGGTATCGACGCGGTCGCGATAATTGCGGCGCACATGCATGATTTGCTTGCCGAGCACGGTGAAGGCGGTCGTGACTAAGGCGGAGCGCTCGATGATCGCCAGACAGGCGGCATGCGTGAGCCAGAGTTCACGTGCGTTGTCGCCATTGTCGGGATCCGCATACGCGACCAGCACCTTGGATCCACGCTCGATTTGGCGGACCGAGTCGCGGAACGAGGCGGTCCCGCGCGAGAGCTCGCGCCACACGCCCTGCACCTCGAATGCGCGCACGGCCAGCAGCAGAACGAGCACCGTCGCGAAGCCGCGGCGCACGAACTCGTCGCGCAGATCGAGATGCGCGCAGGCAATGATCATGAACGCCAGCGCAATCGGCAAGCGCTGATCCGCCATGTAGGTGTCGAACAGGACGCGGGGCAGCGCCAAATAGGTCGCGCCGCCGACCGCCAGCAGCACCCAGCCAAACGGATGGAATCGCAAGGCACGGTGGCGAATGGCGAAGAGCGCGGCGATTGCCACGATCGTCGCCAGGAAGAACGTCGCGGCGCGGGAATAGACCTCGATGACAAAGAGCAGACCGTTGAGCTTGCCGTTGAACTCCCAGGTGAAGTCCCAGCGCAACGTCCAGGTCGGGCTCATCAGCAGCAGCGGCACCACCGGGAGAAACGGGATTCCGCTGGCGACAAAATCAACCCAGGCGGGCAGCTGCCGCGGTGCCGGATGCTCGGACGGCAACCCGAGCGGCTTGCGTCCGCGTAAAGCCAGCAGCCTTTGCAGTTCGAATGCGAACAGCGCGAGCCCATAGACCCCGACGGCGAACAGATGACAGAAGAACAGCGCCAACACGAACGACGTCGATACGGCGAGACGCAACACCATGGCGCGCTCGCGCAACGCCACCCAGGTCGCGAGCGCCCAGAGCGAGAGCCCGATGCCGAACAAATAGTTCATCGTGCCCACGAGAAAGACGTTGTTGTAGAGCAGGGGGAAGGCGATCAGCGGCAGCACCGACCAATGGCGATAGAGCTGACGGTTGAGCGCGAGCGTGCCCGACAGGATCAGCACGAAACTCATGATGGTGTAGATCTGTCCGGCGAGATAGACGTTCATGACCCGCTGCAGGATCGGAACGATCAAATCCATCATCAGGTTTGGAATGACCTGCCATTCGACCTGGTAGAAAAGCGCCAGATTGGGGTCGCTGCGGATGGTGGCGATCACGTGCATGCGCGCGAGGTGATTGATATAGTCGGACAGCGGTGGCCAGGGATAAAGCAGGATCGGGATCGAGGCGATGGCCGCCAGCGTCATGAACAGCGCGGCGATCTGCCAGGCGCTGAAACGAACGGCCTGTTGAGGAATCGGCTCAGACTCGCCGGCGAAAATGCCGAGCTGGCCTGCCGCTGGCGCCGATGGGCCCGCTCGTTTTGCCGCGCGCAGCCCGAGAAATTGACCGACATCAACCATTTCGGCTACGCGCTCAGGCGCTGCTTCACCAAAGCGATGGGGAGAACAGAGGTCCGTGCAAGTGGTCGCGTCGCCGGGCTGGCGAGCGTTCGATTGACCATGTCGACGTATCACGTCGACTTGTCAAAGTCCACCACTGCCGTGCTGCGCGGTATTGGGGCTGCGCGCGGAACGGGTTGAGCCTTAAGAACGTGAAAGCCAGAGAGCAGCATAAGCGTCCCAGTGGCGGATATCCCATCGCACTTGGGTGCTGCGCCGGTGGAAACAGCGCTCAGCCCGGCTCCTCCCCTCCCTGACTTTGCTGGCTCGGCAGATATTGGTAAGAGATTCGAACAGGGCATCACATGATATCTCCCCGCCGCCAATTTCTGCGCCTGGCCGCCGGTGCCGCCGCGCTGGTGGCCGTTCCGCGGGTCGGTACGGCGCAAGCCTATCCCGCGCGACCGGTGCGCGTAATCGTTCCATTCGCGCCCGCCGGCCCGACCGATGTGTTCGCCCGCCTCATGGCTCAAAAGCTGTCCGAACAACTGGGCGCCCAGTTCTACGTCGAGAACATCGCCGGTGCGGGCGGCAATATCGGAGCGGGCCGCGCGGCGCAGTCGAGCCCCGACGGCTACACTCTTCTCGTCAACGGCGCCAACCACGTCGTCAATCCCGCGCTCTACCAGCGAGTGCCCTACGATCCCACCAAGGATTTCGAGCCGGTCACGCTGGCGGTAACCGCACCTGCGGTGCTCACCGTGAACCCGACGCTGCCCGTGGACATGGTCCGGGACCTCGTTGCGCTCATCAGAGCCCATCCCGGCAAATACAGCTACGCCTCGCCCGGGGTAGGTACGCCGCCCCATCTCGTGGGCGAGTTGTTCCGCCTGTCGCTCGGCCTCGACCTCGTACACGTACCATTCAACGGCGGCGGCCCGGCGATTGCCTCGGCGGTCGCGGGCCACACGCCGATTTCCTTCGGCTCGATGGCTCCGGCCGTGCCGCTGGTCAAAGACGGGAAGCTGCGGGCGCTTGCGGTCTCGAGCAAGACCCGATCGCACGCGCTGCCCGACGTCTCCACCATGACAGAGGCCGGTTATCCCGACGTTGCGGGTGAATCGTGGTTCGCCGTTGTCGCGCCGGCCGGAACCTCGAAGGACATTATCGCACTGCTGCAGCGGGACATCGCACAAGCCATCGTGGCGCCGGACATGAAGGAGCGCCTGGCCACCCTCGGCTACGAGCCGGTCGCCAGCACGCCCGAGGAATGCGCCGCCCAATTCCGGACGGAAATAGCGAAATGGGGGAAAGTCATTGGCGAGGCGGGCATCAAGGCGCAGTAAGCGCTGCGTCGAGCCGTCTGCCGGGTGCAATCCCGAGATAACGCCGCCACTTCCATGCAGGGCGCAATGAGGTGTCGGAGCCCCCGATCCGGACGCTACTGGGCCCATATCGGAAGCCGCAAACGAATTCTCAATTGAGCGCTGTAATACTAATTGTGCATTGCCATTGGCCGATGCTGCAATGCAACATTGGATGATGATCCTCAGCCGGTCGGCTCAACCGATGCCATACGGGGATAGCTATGAAGAACCTTTGCGCTTACTGCCATGGCAAGTTCGGTCTGGTGCGGTATCGTCGAGCGTTCAAGAGCTTCTGTTCGCAGAAATGCGTTGATCACTACAGGGCCTGGCTTCGAGCCGAAGTCGGTAAGCGCAAGAGTTGGTCGGACTGTATTTGGCTGGCCAGCCTGAACGTCGTTCCTTACGCCGGCGAGAAATCTTCGGTTTAGCAAAGAGCGTCATCGCGCGCGCAGATGCGCGCGCGAACGATCCCGTCATCTCTGCGAAAGGCTTGCGGGAGAATGAGCGCGCAGAGCGCGGGTCGCTTCGATGAAGACGGTAAAACGCGCGGCGATCGCCGCGCGTTTTGCTTTCATGCAACGAGTGGCCCCGGAGGTTTTCCGGGACCACTCGCTTTTGCCTGCTAGCTTATTCCCGCTTGGTGGCGTCAGCGGCAGGAACGGTGCGTCCTGATGATCACCCGGCCATCCGCCGTTACGATGCGTTCCTTCACGAGGGGACAGTCGGCGCCATAGGCATAGTATGCGTCACCGCGGTATGCGTCACCGCGCCAACGATCGTAGCCATACCGCGGCCCGACGCCGAAGCCGAACGGGCCGACCTGCACGCCAGCCCCTCCCGGGTCCGCGCCCATATAGACCTGAGCGGAGGCCGGAACCGCCGCAACGAGCAAGGCGCCGGTTGCCACGGCCAATAACAGGTTCCTCATGACTTTCCTCCTTCTCATGACCCTCCCGCCCCAACGCATCAGGCGCGCAGGCGTTGCGCCTTGAGAAAAATTTTCAACCTGAGGGAACCACGGCGTTTTCGTGCCGACTGCCATCGATGCCGCGTGGTGCGCGCTGGCGCTGCTTGCGGGGAACCGCCACGCCGCGTTCCCTGTGACGGAACCACGGTGGCGTAGCGATGCTGCGACGCGCTCAATCAGCAGCGCATGTGCTGCGCGACCGCCGCGCAATGACGATCGATGAAAGCTCTTGCTGAACGGCGCTCGACCGGTGAGCACAACACTTTTGGCGGCCACCCGCGTTACGATTTTCTTAACCGCGTCAATAGTTGGCGCAGGCGCAGCCTTTGCCTGCGTCAATCGCTAGCCTGAGCGCAGCGCACGCACGCTATATCGGGGGCGCGAGAACAAAAGCAGGACTCCAAGAGCCGTGGAAAAATTGTTAGCTTAACGCAGTCGCAGTTCGTAGGAGTATTGCCGTGGCGCCGCGTGCATATTGGAAGGGCTATCTCAAGCTTTCGCTCGTCTCTTGCCCCATCGCGCTCAGTCCCGCCGCGTCGTCGTCGGAGCGCATCTCGTTTCGGCAAATCAACAAGAAAACCGGAAACCGCCTGCGCCAGCAATTGGTCGATGACGAGACGCGCGAGCCGGTCGCGCCCGAGGACAAAGGCAGGGGCTACGAAGTCGACAAGGGCATCTACGTCGAGGTCGACGATGACGAGCTCGAGGCCATCCAGGTGGAGAGTAGGCACACCATCGACATCGACAGCTTCGTCCCCGCGGCGCAAATCGACAAGCGCTTCTACGACAGCCCCTATTACATCGCGCCGACCGACAGCGTGGGGCAGGAAGCGTTCGCGGTCATCCGCGACGCCATGCGCGACAAGGGCATGGTCGCGCTCGGCCGCATCGTGCTCGCCAAGCGCGAGCGCGTCATCGCCTTGGAGCCGTGCGGCAAGGGCATGCTGGGGACGACGCTGCGCTACGCTTACGAGGTGCGCAAACCGGAGGAATACTTCAGCGACATCGAAGACATCAAAGTGCCGGGCGAAATGTTGAAGCTCGCCGAGCACATTGTGGATACGAAGGCCGGCGACTTCGACCCGACGGCGTTCGAGGACCACTACGAGACGGCGTTGGTGGAGCTGTTGCGCAAGAAGCAGGCCGGCTTCAAGCCGCCGAAAACCAAGGAGCACGTCGCCGCGCCTCGCAACGTCATCAATCTCATGGATGCGCTGCGGCGCAGCGTGCAGGCCGAGCGGGCGGCGCCGGCGCAGGCGAAGAAGGGCCGCAAGCGCGTCGAAGGGCAGCGGGAGATGCTGTTGCCGATCGAGGGCAAGCAGGCACCGCAGCGAGCGGGTGCCAAGAAACCGGGCGCGCGCCGCAAAGCGGGCTGACTCCCAGCCCGTCATGGCGCGGCGGAATTGCGCGATGTCATTACGCCGTGCTGATTGCCGGCGGCAGGAGGCTCATCTCGCAACCGCAATCACAATTCGCCGATATATGCGTCCGAGATATGCAGTGCTGGCCGCGTTGGTCGTCTGCGGGTTTCGCTACGACGGCGCCGGCCCGGCCGCCGCGCAGAGCTGGCCGACCCGCCCGCTGACCATGGTGGTCCCGTTCGCGCCCGGCGGCGGCACCGACGTGCTCGGACGCATCGTCGGCCGGCGCCTCTCCGAGGTTCTGGGCCAGCAGGTGATCATCGAGAACGTCGGCGGCGCCGGCGGAATGGTGGGCTCGGCGCGCGTGGCGAAGGCGGCCCCGGACGGCTACCAATTCGTGCTCGGCAGCAGGGCCGATGCGATCAACCAGACGCTCTACAAAAGTCCGCTCTACAATTTCGCTGCCGATCTCGCGCCGGTGGTGCTGATCGCCGATCAGCCCACGCTCTTGGTTGCGCGCAAGGATCTCCCCGCCGCCAATCTGCAAGAGTTCATCGCCTATGCGAAGGCGAACCAGGCGACGATGCAAATGGCTTCGGCGGGAGCCGGCTCCACCGGCCACCTCGACTGCATGCTGCTCAACGCGGCGATCGGGATCAACGTCACCCACGTTCCATACCGCGGGGTAGGCCCGGCGATGCAGGATCTGATCGCCGGGCGCATCGATTACTTCTGCACGCTGAGCGCGACCGCCAAGCAGCAGATCGAAGGCAAACTGGTCAAGGCGATCGCGATCCTGTCGCGCGATCGCTCGTCGATGCTACCGGAGCTCGCCAGCGCGCAGGAGCAGGGGCTCAATTTCGAGGCCTCGACGTGGTTCGGCTTCTTTTTTCCCAGGGGCACCCCGGAGCCCATCATCCAGAAGCTCCATGATGCCACCGTCGCGGCGATGGACACGCCCTCGGTGCAGGAGCGGCTCAAGGAGGTGGGCGCGGTGACCGTCGCGCCCGAGCGCCGCTCGCCCGACTATCTGCAAAAATTCGTCGCCAGCGAGATCGAGAAAAACGCCGCGCCGATCAGGGCCGCCGGCCTCGCGATCGATTGAAGCCGTGCGATCGCCGAGTGCATCGCAGCCTATCGTGGCATTAGTCCCCGATCAGCGGCGTCCTGCCGGCGCCTTGCCGACGACGCCGTATTCGCTCGATTTGGAACCGTAGGTAGCCGTTGCAAATCCTTCCGCGGCGAGCCCTCGCTTGAGCAGCTCGCGCACCGCGGCCGCTCGGCTGGGCATGCGCCTCTTGAATCGGAAATCGTCGAGGATGATCAGTTCTTCCGGGGACAGCATGATCTGAAGGCGTTCTGCTCGCAATCGGTCCGGCATGGTGATGCCCTCCAATTAGGAGTCGTCTGAGCAAAGTTAGTACCCGCCGTCGTGTTAGTCAATATCATCATTTGATGCGATTGCTAGGTTTCAGCCGTGACCGCTCTAGGCCAATAAACGGCAAATCGTGCGAGGTTAGGCAAATACTAATAAGTATATCAATTCCGACAATGAGATATTTGCAGTCGTATGAAAGTATAAGTTGACATGTCCCAAGTAATAGTTATTTTACAAACATGAGAGCGGCCACTATGAAACCGATCGAAGCGCCGAGCGTCCTAAATTGCCCTCGCTGCGGCGTCAAAATGCGGTTGTTCGGCATCGAGGCTCATCCCACCCTCAAGCAAGCCGATTTGTGCACGTACGTCTGCACGCAGTGCGACGGTGTGCAAACGGAAATCTTGCCGCCGCGGCTTTGAACGATTGCCCGTCACGGAAGGAGTCGCTCGTGCCGATGGTTGCGCTACTTTCGAATGCCGCTTTCGACAGCGAGACCACGCAGCTCCTAGGCGCGGCGTTTGAAGCCGCCTGGGAAAAAGCAAAGACCTCGGGCAGCGCACTCGCGCAGGAGTCCCAGGCTGCTTTGACCCGGGAGCTGCTGGCCAAACGCATTATAGAGATGGCGAAGCGGGGCGAGAGAAACCCCGATCGCCTGGTCGAGAACGCTTTGGATCATCTGGTAGGATCGCAAGCGACCCCGGATAGCGCAATCACGACGACATCCGCTGCGCTCAGCCGGGCGATGCCCGGCTGCTGACCAAGGTAGGCGAGTCGCACTCCGCGCCGCCTTCGCGCGGGCCGAGAGAAAGCCGATCCACAGAACTTATCGGAAGAACCTTAGATCCTGCCCAGAAGGACGAGGATGAGAACGATGATGAGGATCAGCCCGAGGCCGCTGGATGGATAGTAGCCCCAGCCGGCGCTATAGGGCCAGGTCGGCAGCGAGCCGATGAGAATCAGGATCAAGATAATGAGTAGAATGGTTCCGAGCACGGTCATCTCCCTAGTTTCGTCTCACCGGATTTTCTCTCTGGCCTACACTCTTCAGTACGCTATGAATGCTCCGGTCGCCGCCTCACGACGGAATAATCGAAACGTGGCTTCCTCCTCCGGTGAGGATTCCACAGCGACAGAACGTTTTTAGCGCGGGTATGTTCCCGATGGACCCGCATTTCTGTTCGCGCGCCTCCGGGGGCGTTGCCGGAAGAGAGGCTGGCGCAGACCGAGTAGGCAAAGACTCGAGCGTAAGCCATTAGCCACCGCCGCGAGCCTCATCGTTGCCGATGCTTGCGTAAAGTCGGCGCGGCGACGCGTCCTGACCTCGACGCGCGTGGGCGGGACGCGGGCGGCGCTTACACTCGGCACAGGCCGAGCGATTCGGATTGCGGGATCCAAGGAACTTTAGCCTCGGTTTGTACGTTGCTCGCCATCAGGGACGGCGCAGAGCTCCGTCCGCGCCCTCTCGCCGAGCGGCGCTGAAAACATTGCATGTCGGTAACAGCAAGGCGGATCCGTCCCGCTCCCGCGCCCGATCCGAAACCGCCGCGACTCATACGCGTGCTCGGACCGGGGCTCATCACTGGGGCGTCCGACGATGACCCCAGCGGGATCGCGACCTACAGCCAAGCCGGCGCCCAGTTCGGCTTCGCGATTTCTTGGACGATGTTGTTCAGTTACCCGTTGATGGTGGCGATCCAGCAGATCAGCGCCAGGATCGGCCGCACAACGGGGAAAGGTATCGCCGGCAATCTGCGCCAGCACTATCCCAACTGGTTGCTGCAAGGGATCGTCGCGCTTCTTTTCGTCGCCAACACGATCAACATCGGCGCCGACCTCGGTGCGATGGCCGACGCGCTCGGATTGCTGATCGGCGGACCTTCCTTGATCTACGTGATCGCGTTCGGGTCGTTTTGCGCAATCCTGCAGGTGTTCATGGCCTATGCTCGTTACGTCGCCGTGCTGAAATGGCTCACCCTCGCCCTGTTTGCGTATTTCGGCACGGTGATGGTCGTGGACATTCCATGGGCCGAGGCGGCGCGCGGTTTCCTGCTTCCGACGTTCCTGCCGGACGCCGCATTCTGGACGACGGTCGTCGCCGTGCTGGGGACCACCATCAGCCCGTATCTGTTCTTCTGGCAGGCGGCGCAGGAGGTCGAGGACATCCGGGTCGAGCCCGAACGCAAGCCGCTCGTGAAGGCGCCCCAGCAGGGGCCGGACGCCATCGAGCGCATCCGACTGGATACTTACATCGGAATGGCCTTCTCCAACCTCGTGGCCCTCGCGATCATCGTCACCACCGCGGCGACGCTTCACGCCGGCGGCGTAACCGACATCGCCACCTCGAGCCAGGCGGCCGAGGCGCTGCGGCCGGTGGCCGGGCCGTTTGCGTTCACGCTGTTCGCCCTCGGAATCATCGGCACCGGCCTGCTCGCGGTCCCGGTCTTGGCGGGCTCGGCGGCCTATGCCATCGGCGAGGCGCGCCGGTGGCCCGTCGGACTTGGCCGCAAGCCGGAAAAGGCCAAGGCGTTCTATGCCACCCTCACGATCGCGACCATGGTCGGGGTCGCACTCAACTTTTCGCCGATCAACCCGATCAAGGCGCTCTATTGGAGCGCGGTGATCAACGGCGTGGTGGCAGTGCCCGTCATGGTCACCATGATGCACATGACCGCCAATCCAAAGGTGATGGGGAAATTTCCCGTCCATGATGGCCTGCGACTGGTCGGCTGGATGGCGACGGCGGCCATGGCGGCGGCGGCAATTGCGATGGGCGTGACTGCCATTGTCTGATTGTGGTGGCTTGGTGCCTGGGCGCGGAACCTTGTCGGCGGCATCATCGTTCTCCGGTCACAACGATTGGAGACATGCAATGGACAAGGATCGCATCAAAGGTTCGGTTCAACAGGCCAAGGGTAAGATCAAGGAGGTCGCCGGCAAGGCAACCGGCGACAAGAAGCTCGAAGGAGAAGGAAAGGCCGACAAGTTCGGCGGGAAAATCCGCAACGCCGTTGGCGGCATGAAGGATGCGCTGCGCGGGAAGTGAGGCGCCGGCGTCGCGGCGTGAACCCGTTCGGATTGCGATGCCAAATCTAGCGAGGCTCCCCGCCTGGGCCGGGCGCCAACTCGTCCACGTGGTGGTCGAAACGCCGCGCGGAGCGCGGGCCAAGCTCACATTCGATCCCGAGCTCAAGACCTTCGTTCTCTCTAAGTCGTTGATGCTCGGCCTGTCCTATCCCTACGACTTGGGCTTCATCCCGTCGACCCGAGCCGAGGATGGCGATCCGCTCGATGTGATGGTCATTCATGACGCGGCGACCACGCCTGGCCTGGTGCTGCGCTGCAAGCTCATTGGCGTGCTGCAAACGATACAAAAAACCAAACATGATCAGATCCGCAATGATCGCGTCATCGCCGTCCCGAAAGATTCGCATCGCGAGCGGGAGCTGCAAGGCGTTGGGGACCTGCCGCCCGAGGTCAAAGAAGAGCTGGAAAAATTCTTCGTGGCCACCGACGAGCTGGAAGCCAAGACATTGAAGTTCCTCGGCTGGCAGGGGCCGGCGCAGGCGAAAAAATTGGTGAGGCGTTGCGAAAGGGTTTTCAAGAAAAAGAATTAGGGTACCTCGACGGAAGCATCCGGCAGCTCGCGAATGTCCGGTTGCGTACCGAACCCCATCATTCTCCAACTTTCGTTTAATGCCCAGCGCGGGTTGAACGGCCGGTGTGCAGTGATGACCAGCAGGATCGGTGAAAAATTAATCAGCTCATATCCAGGCGAGGGAACTTTGCCACCGGCAATGCGTTCAGACGATGCAAAAGTGTTGAGAGCAACGTGAAGAGGAGAACACCATGGGCCGCGGTCTTCTGCTGTGGTTGATCGGGATCCCGATTCCGATCATCCTTCTGATTTGGCTGTTTGGCGGACTTCACTAGATGTCCGAGCTCATCCAGTTCGTTGTGCTGCAACGGAGCGAGAAGTGGGTCGTAAAGTCCCGCGACTTGGAGCGCGCATGAATTTGCACCGATTTGGACCTTCGGCAAGGATTCTTAACCCTTTGGCAAAATCCGTCTCTCGCCGGTTTGCCAAGATCGAGCGCCCCGCACGCCGCGCCGGTTGAGCGCGGGCGCCGCCTCGCGCGATGGCCGATCGCTTCACGATTCGTGGCAGGATCTTAATGTGAGCGGCGCACCGATGGAACCGAATCGCGTCAGGATCGTTATGCGAGTGCGGGAGGTTTTGGAGGTGTATCATGCCCATCCTCCTGTGGGTCGTTTTTCCTTTCGCCGTTTGGTCGGCATGTATGGATCAGGCCCTGTCCCCCGAGCCGAGCGATACGGCAAAGAATTCGGCGGCTGAAATACCTTAAACGCATACGCTGAAATACCTTAAGGCATCTGAAATACCTTAAGGCATCTAAGGCATCCTCGGCGCATCCCGCGGTCTAGATTTCGGCGCCGTCCTCGTGCGGCTCCGCGAGCGCGTGCGCCACGACGCTCAGGCGGAGGTTGGGGCTTGCGTCGACGATAATTCCTGTCGGCTCACTGCGCGGGTGCCGTTGAATCCCGTGTCGATGGCGCGACGGATCGTCGAGTAACACTCGCACACCATCTCCTGCAGTTTTTCGCGGTCCAATACTTTGATGACGGCGCGACGATACTCGATTGCGCCGGCATCACGCAGCAGCGTAGCGGCAGTGGTCACGCTCGATCTGCGTACCCCGAGCATTTCGGCAAGCGATTGTTGGCTGAGCTGAATATCATCGGCGCATCTATCGGCTGACAGCAGCAAAATTCGGCTCAGGCGGCTGGTCAGATCGTGCAGGGCATTACAGGCGGTTATTTGCTGGACATGGGCCATCACGCTCATGTGGTAGTGGTTGATGCCTTCCTTGAGCTTTGCGCTTTCGTCGAGGCTGCGGCGAAAGATCGGGCCGGGTATTCGCAGCGCCGATCCCGACACCTGCACTCTCGCCGAGGTGAACGCGTGCAGCGAACCGAATCCTTCGATGGTGCCGATGGCGCCTTCGTGCCCGATGCTCACCGTTTCGACGCTCGTTCCTTCTTCCAAGACGGCCATGAGCGAAACAATCCCGTTTTGGAGAAAGTATACTTGCTCGATCTTCTCTCCCGGCTGATGCAGCAAATGGCTCGGGAGGAGCAGCACCTCGCGAAGGTGGGGGGCAAGCAAGGCGAAATCGTCAGGGGCGAGGGCGGCAAGAAGCCCGTTGCGAATATGAGAATGTTGCACGGTCGTCATTTCATCACTCTGGCAATTGCGCGCAGGTATGCAGATCTGCGGGGCACTCGTGGGCGAAAGCGTTCGGGCCCGCGCCTTGTGCGGTCTCCATCGTCGACTCGGAAATGCGGGAATCCACGCTCAAGAAGAACTACACCTAGGTCGCGTGCTCGCGACAGTCGGTACGGTTGCTGACGCTGAGAAGCACGTATCCGAAACGCGGCTTGGTATTGTTTGGTTCCGCCGGTTTCCTTCGTCGATCATGGATCGGCCCGGATCGGATGGGCCTAACCGGGAAAATCATCGACCTTGCGGGAGAGCGCCCCGCACAAAAAGCCCCGCCAGGGCGGGGCTCAAGTCGAGACGAAACGTGGGATCGTCAGAACCCACGGGGCCCCAGTTTGCAGCGAAGGGTGTCGGAATTAGGACGGCACGGCGCTTATGTCGGCAAGCGAACCGACGGCCCCATGGAGTTCCATTAATCTCGCGGCGTCAATCGGCCTCGGTTGCGAGGCGATGATGGGGAAGGCTGCCGGCTCCCGCCCTGGACAAAGTTGCAAACACATCGGGAGCCAATGCCATGCCGATCCGTCGCTTGCTGGAAAATCATGTCTTTGGACCGGACGAGATCACGGTCCTCACCACCGCGTTCGAAGACACCTTGCGCACGCTGCGCCTGGCCGATCGAGCCGACCCCGCAACGGAGATCATCGCCAAGAAGATCATCGAGCTCGCCCAGCAAGGCGAGCGCGATCCCGTACGTTTGCGCGAACGCGTGATTCAATTTCTGTCGCAATAGCACGTCCCGGTCGGCGGCAATGCCGAGGGAATTTCACAGTTGCCGCCGGGCCGCAGCGAACCCCGCAAAGACGGCGGCGCCGAACAAACCCATCATTCTTCTTCACCATGAGCTCGGGATTTGAAGATTGCTGATCGGCATGTCGCTGATCGGCGATGTCCGTGCCCTGCCAATGCGCGAACAACGTCGGGGGTGCCCGGCAGTTGCTTCAATATCCCGCCTCGGGCGAATCCAAGAAAAACCTGTGTTCGTTCGAAGCTTTTCCGCTACGTTCGGCTCGCGTCATGACACGTGAGAACGACGGCTGATCGCGATGACCAATTCAGAGTCCACCGTGGGGCGCGCACTTGCGAGCCAACGTCATCTTTTCGAGATCCCGGACGACGTCGCGTTTTTGAACTGCGCCTACATATCGCCGCTGCCGAAAGCTTCGTTGGTTGCGGGTGATCGAGGCTTGCGGCGCAAAGCCCAGCCGTGGACCATTGCAGCGGCCGACTTCTTTACGTCGAGCGAGTCGGTGAGAAAACTGTTTGCAGACCTCATCAATGCCGACGCCGACGATGTCGCGTTCGCTCCAGCGGTGTCCTACGGCATGGCGCAGGCGGCGCACAACATTCCAATCCGAAGGACGCAACGCATCGTGACGCTGTCGGAACAGTTTCCATCCAACGTTTATCCGTGGATGGATCTGGCGGAGCGGGCCGGGGCCGCTTTTGTCTCGGTCCCGCGCCCCGGCGACGACGATTGGACGTCGGCGCTGCTCTCGTTCATCGATGCATCGACCGGCATCGTCGCCGTCCCGCAGTGTCATTGGACCGATGGCGGGCTCATCGACCTCGAGGCGGTCGCAGCTGCGTGCCGCAGCGTCGGCGCCGCCCTATGCGTGGATGCCACCCAGTCGGTCGGCGCGCTGCCGTTCGACGTGAAGCGCGTCGATCCGGATTTTGTCGGCGTCGCCAGCTACAAGTGGCTGCTCGGGCCGTACAGTCTCGGGTTTCTCTACGTTGCGCCGCGCTGGCAACGCGGTCGTCCCATCGAGCACAATTGGATCGCGCGCGAGGGCTCCGAGGATTTCGCCGGCCTGGTCAACTACAGCCACGACTTTCAATCCGGCGCGCGCCGTTTCGACGTCGGGGAGCGCAGCAACTTTGCGCTGATGCCGGTGGCCGAAGCCTCGCTGAAGCTGATCTTGGAATGGACGGTGCCGCGTATCCTTGAGACGCTGCGGCTGCGCACGGGCGCCATCGCCGAGCGGGCGCGCGCCGAATTCGGCATCGCCAGCGTGCCGGCCCACCGCCGTGCGGGTCACTATCTCGGACTGCGCTTCAGCGGCGGCGTGCCGTCCGATCTGCCGAAGCGTCTTGCCGCGGCCAACGTCTATGTCTCCGTGCGCGGTCGGGCGATGCGCGTGACCCCGCATGTGTGGAACACGGACGAGGACGTCGAGAAACTGTTCGCGGTGCTGAAGGCGGAATTGTCGTGACCGGCTCGGATTGCAAGCTTGCCATTGCACTCGCAGCGTCCGCACGCGGCGATCGACCCCAAGCCAAGCTCTCAAATCGGCGAGACGTGTGCGAATGTTGCGCCGATCCCCGTTCTGACCTAGATAACACCTTGGTCGTGATCTTGCCTGGCGGCCGTCGCGCAGACTCGCGAATTTCAGCAAGCCTCAAGCCGCTCATACGAGGGCAACACATTCCCAACAATGGAGGAGGGCGATGGCGTTACGCAAATTCATCATCGAACGGGATATTCCCAAAGTCGGCACGTTCGAGCGCGAACAGCTGCGTGGGGCGGCGGCAAAATCGAACGAGGTCCTGCGTCAACTCGGTCCTGAAATTCAGTGGGTCGAGAGTTACGTGGCCGACAACAAGACCTTTTGCGTCTATCTCGCCAAGGACGAGGCCATCATCCGCAAGCACGCCGAGGTCAGCGGCTTTCCGGCGACGAAGATCACCGAAGTGAAGAAGATGATCGATCCGACAACTGAGGCCGCGTGAAATTAGCGGGACTCGGCCGCTACCCGCAAACGGTGCAGTTCTGTCGCAGGCTCGGCGCGAGAGGCTGGCGGCATCGGGGGATTGTGCATCCCCCGGCAAGCCTCGTTTCCCTAGTCGCACCGTTACGTGAGCGGGCAGACGCGTGAACATGCTCGCGCGGGTTGCTGCAGTGCACAATCTGATCCGTTGCAGCGCACATCATACTTTGTGTGGACGCGGTCGCGCCGTTGCTGCTTGCGCCGGAACCTTATCTGCGAGGACACGTTTTGGTCGGGTGCGACTACCAGGGATAGCGACTGGACCTCGGTGGCCGGGCTGGCAAAATTCGTGAGGGAACCCGCGATGATCACTGGGACTAATCTGCTCGAGGCGCTGCCCGTCGCGGTCTACACGACTGACGCCGACGGCCGCATTACCTTTTACAACCGCGCCGCGGCCGAGCTGTGGGGCCACCATCCCGAGATCGGAAGCAGTCAATGGTGCGGCTCATGGCGGCTGTATTGGCCTGACGGCCGGCCGCTGCACCCATGACCAGTGCCCGATGGCGGTCGCCCTCAAGGAGGGCCGGGAGGTGCGCGGCGTGGAGGTCATCGCCGAAAGGCCTGATGGCACGCGGGTGCGGTTCCTTCCCTTCCCGACGCCGCTGCGCGACCCGTCCGGCCGGCTCATCGGCGCCATCAGCCTGCTGATGGACATCACCGAGCGCCACGACGCGGAACTGGAATCGGCGCGACTGGCGGCCATCGTCGTTTCGTCGGACGACGCGATCATCAGCAAAACCATCGATGGCCGCGTCACCTCGTGGAACGCGGGCGCGTCGCGCAACTTCGGTTACGACGCGAGCGAGATGATCGGCCAGCCGATCCTGCGGATCATCCCGCCCGAATTGCACGGCGAGGAGAAGGAGATCCTCGCGCGGTTGCAACGAGGCGAACGCATCGAGCATTACGAGACCGTGCGCGTTGCCAAGGATGGTCGCCGCGTCGACGTATCGCTGACCGTATCCCCCCTGCGCGACCGATCGGGAAAGGTGGTTGGCGCATCGAAGGTCGGCCGCGACATCACGGACCGCAAGCGGGCGGAGAAATTGCAGCGGGTCCTGACCGATGAGCTTGCGCATCGCGTCAAGAACACGCTCGCGACGGTTCAGGCGATCGCAAGCCAGTCGCTGGTTCGCGCCAAGAGCCCGACCGATTTTGTATCGGGCTTCACCGGCCGCCTTCAGGCCCTGGCAAAGGCGCACACGCTCCTCACCAGGACCAGCATGCAGGGCGCGGACGTGATGGAGCTCGTGAGCGAGCAGGTCCTGATCGGCGCCCCCAACGACAACCGGATCTCGTGTTCGGGGCCGCTGCTCGTGCTCGATGCGCAAGCGGCGATGCACTTGGCGCTGGTCCTGCATGAGCTCGCCACCAACGCGCGCAAACACGGCGCGCTGTCCGTGCCGACCGGGCGGCTGTCGGTCACTTGGCAAGTGCGCACGAACGGCGGCTGCAGCCTGCTGTTGTCGTGGAAGGAGAGCAATGGTCCAAAGGTCAGCGCCCCGAGCGTGCACGGATTCGGCCGCACGCTGATCGAGCAAACCGTGCGGGCGCACGGTGGCGAAGCGTCCGTTGAGTACCGCACGGACGGCCTGACCTGTGCGATCAAATTGCCGCTTCCGGAAACGGCTCGATCTGCTGCCGGCGATGCGTTGGCGCCGAAAACGTCGGGCGGACCTTCGCTGCTCGCAGCGGCGAGCGAACGCCGTACGCTTCATGGCAAGCGGATCCTCCTCATCGAGGACGAGCCGCTGGTGGCGATGGATGTGGAATCGACCTTGACGGCGGCGGGATGCAAGGTTGTCGGGTCGGCCGCGACCCTCGAGCGCGCAAAACTGCTGATCGAGGAGTCAGACTGGGACGCGGCGCTGCTCGACGTCAATCTCGCTGGCCAGCCGGTCGATGAGCTCGCGACCTTGCTGACACGGAAAAACCGTCCGTTCGCATTCGTGACCGGATACGGACGAGAGGCTTTGCCGCCCGGCTTCCGCGGGGCCGTCGTGCTCGGCAAGCCGTTCGGCGCCGATCAGCTGCTGGCCACGGTCGAAGTCTTGCTCTACCAGCCGGCCAGCGTCGTCCAGCTCAGGCAGAAAAAAGTCTAGCTGCGCCGACTGCCAGCGGCGACTACGCTTCCCCAGGTCGTCCCGCGCTCGACGCGTCAAGTCCGGCAATGGCGGCGGCATCGCAGATCAGTTCGTCGGTGCGATGTTCGCGTCCTTGGCGAGCTTCACCGTCGCGGCGAGATCATCCCGGACGAACCGTTCAAATTGCTCGACGCTCATCGGCTGCGGCAGGACGCCGAGCTTCGCCAGTCGTTCCTGGATGATCGGCATGTCCAGCGCCTTTTGGGTCTCGTCGTGCAGCTTGTTGACGATGGAGCGAGGCGTCTTTGGCGGCACCGACAATCCTCCCCAGAATAGATATTCCGCGCCGGGATAGCCGGCTTCTGCAATCGTCGGCACGTTCGGCAAGGCGGGTGCCCGCCTCGGCGTGCTGACCGCCAGCACCACCACCTTGCCGTCCGCGATCACCGGAACCGCCGGCGCGATCGGGACGAAATAAAAATCGATGCGCCCCGCCATCACTTCGGCGAGCCCCTCCGCCCCGCGGAACGGGATGTGCTGGACGTTGATCCCCGCGGCGAGGCGCAGCCGCTCGCCGGCCATGTGCGAGGCGGAGCCGATGCCCGCCGAGGCAAAGGTCAACGCCCCGGGTCTCGCCTTCGCCGCCGCTACCAGGTCGGCAACGGTTTTGAAGCCCGTCGACGGCGCAGCCACCAGCACGTTGGGCTGAATTCCGAACATGACCACCGGCGCAAAGTCGCGGATCGGATCGTAGGGCAAAGTCCGATGCAGCACGACTTGCGAGCTCAGCGAGGACGAATGCAGCAAAATGGTGTAGCCGTCCGGCGCCGCCTTGGCGACCATGGCAGGACCGATCGTCCCTCCGCCGCCCGGCTTGTTCTCGATAACGAATGGCTGGCCGAGCTGTCGCGAAACCTGGTCGAGCACGACGCGCGCGACAGTGTCGTTGGCGTTGCCCGCGGTGAACGGGCTGATGACCTGCATCGCCCGGGTGGGCCATGCTTCTGGTTCAGCCGCCGCAGCTGCGGCAGCGAACGCGACGCCGGCGATGGCGCCGCACAAGCTACGACGTGATGTCATTTGAACCTCGCTGGGATGGACGGGTCGCAGCGACACCGCCGACAGCATTCGTTTGTTTGTAGAGTCCCGGCAGGCCGTCAGCAACAGGGGCCAGCTCCCGCATTGCATTGTCGTCGTTGATCACGGCCCCCACCTCATGCGCGGCTATGAGAGGCCGATCTTGCGCACCACCTTGAGCAGGCGATCCGTGTCGGCTTCCAGGACCTGTGAGAATTCCGGCCCATCGAGGTAGGCGACCTGGCTTCCGGCCTTCACGAAGCGCTCGATCACGGCCTTGTCCTGCATGAAGGGGCGGATCGCGTCGCGCAAAATGCGCGTCACGTGCGCGGGCGTCTTCGCCGGCGCAAATACGCCGGTCCAGAGGATATAGATCACGTCCGGATATCCAGCCTCCTGCAGCGTCGGCGCGTGCGGAAAATTCGCCAGCCGCTCGGTGCCCCATTGCGCCAGGATGCGGACGTTTCCGGCATCGATCTGGCCCTTGGCGGTCGACTCGAGCGTGGGCACCACAGGCACCTGGCCCGACAACAGCGCGTTGAACGACGGGCCGCCGCCCTGGTACGGCACGTGCACCATCTTGAGCTGCGCCGCATTGAGAAACATTTCCATCGCCAGATGCACGGTGCCCAGATGCCCGGACGTGCCATAGGGTATCTGGCCGGGGTTCGCTTTGACCGCCGCGATGAAATCATTGAACGAATTCCACGGCGATGAGTTTTTCACCGCCAGGATAGGCGGATCGGCAAACATGCGCGCGAGCGGCACGAATTGGTCCATCGCGTAGGGGATCGGCTTGCCCGCCAGCCGATTGCCTTCGGGAATGACGGCAAGCGAAGGCAGCGCGGTCATGATGGTGTAGCCGTCGGGCTCGGCGCGCGCGACGTAAGCGTGCCCGATCCCGCCTCCCGCTCCACCCTTGTTCTCGACGACGACCCTCTGTCCCAACGTGTCGGCGATATGGGCGGCGAGCGGGCGGGCCGCGAAGTCGGCGACGCCGCCGGGCGGGAACGGGACCACAATCGTGATCGTGCGCGTCGGCCACGGTTCTTGCGCGTGGAGCGGATCCGGCCCGAGCGGCAGTGCTCCCGAGGAAAAAGGAAGCCCAAGCGTCAGCTTCAGGAATTGCCGGCGGTTTGTCATGCCCTCCTCCCTCGTCCGGATGAGCTTACTTTCGAGCGCACCGCGCCGTGCCACGATATGCTATTCATGCAATGCGATCTGATGCGAACGAAGGAGCTCGGATCATAACCAAAGCTCCAAAGGATGCCACCGCCTTCTTGTCGGTCGCCGACTTGCTCTCTCGTTATCGGCGCAAAGATCTCTCGCCGGTCGAGATGGTTGATGCCGTGCTCGATCAGGTCGATCGGCACAACGGCGTGGTGAACGCCTATTGCTGCGTGGATCGCGAGGGCGCGCGCAGGAGCGCAAGAGAGGCCGAGGCCCGTTGGATGGCGGGCGCGCCCAGAGGTCTCGTCGATGGCGTTCCGGTTGGCATTAAAGACAACCTCCTTGTCGCCGGCATGCCCGCGCGGTTCGGATCCAGGCTCACGTCGGATGCGCCGTCGACGCATGATGCGCCGGCGGTTGCCCGCCTGCGCGAGCAAGGCGCGATCCTCATCGGCAAGACCACGATGCCCGAGTTCGGCTGGAAAGCCGTCACCGATAGCCCGCTGACCGGAGTGACGCGCAACCCGTGGGACACGCGCAAAACGCCGGGCGGATCCTCCGGCGGCGCCGTGGCCGCCGTCGTGCTCGGCATGGGCAATATCCATCTCGGAACCGACGGCGGCGGGTCGATCCGCATCCCGGCCGCGTTCGGCGGCAGCTACGGCATCAAGCCGACGCGCGCGCGTGTGCCGGCGTGGCCGGCCTCGCCGCTCGGGACGCTTGCGCATGCGGGCTGCCTCACGCGATCCGTTGCCGATGCGGCGCTCGCTCTTACCATCATGGCGGCTCCCGACATGCGCGATGTCTATGCCTGGACGTCGTCCACGCCCGACTTCCGGACCGGCCTCGACGACGGCGTCGCTGGCATGCGGGTCGCGTACTCGCCGCGCCTCGGATACGCCGAGCGCGTCGACGGAGAGGTCGAGACGGCGGTGATGGCTGCGGTGCGCGTGTTCGAGGAGCTCGGCGCCCGCGTCGATGACTCCGATCCGGACCTTGACGGAGACCCGATCGCGGCCTGGAACACGTTGTGGTGGCCAGCGTTCGCGATGCTCCTGCAGCCCTATGGCGAACGGGTCCGCGACCTGGCCGACCCCGGCCTCGTCGCGGCGGCGGCGCAGGGGCGCGAGACCTCGGCGATTGACCATATTCGCGCGCAGCTCAAGCGCGCGGAATTGCATGCCGCGTTTGCCCGCTTCTTTCAGCGCTACGACCTCCTCCTGACGCCGACCATGCCGCTGCCCGCGTTCGAGGCGGGCCGTCTGATGCCACCATCGGGCGACTGGGGCGAGGCGTGGACGAATTGGTCGCCTTTCACTTGTCCATTCAACCTGACGCAGCAGCCGGCGGCGTCCATTCCCTGCGGGATGACGCGCGACGGGCTCCCGATCGGGCTGCAAATCGTCGGCGCGATCGGGGCGGACGCCCTTGTTCTGCGGGCAAGCCGGGCGTTCGAAGCGGCGAGACCGTTTTGCGCGCTGAAAGATCCTTGCACGCACTGAATTCAGCATTCCACGGGATTGATCGTGCGCTCGGCCGCCGACCGGCCGTCGCCGCCGTTCACGCCGCCGCCGCGTTGGCCTCGAAGCAAAACAGGCGGAAGAAGTCGGTCGGATCGACGAAGACCTGCCACGCTTGCGCGAAGCCGGCCTCGCGGCCGAGCTCGCACCACACCGCCGCCGTCTCGGGGAAGTCGCAGGTGGTGACGTGGTGCCAGATCTGGTCCCATTCGGCGGGCGTCAACGCCGTCCACAGGGGTTTGTTCGTGCGCAAGAAGCGGTCGAGAAACGCGGCGCGATCCTCATTGTCTCGCCGCGTCGGCTCGTAGAGCAGAAAGATGCCGCGCCCGCCCGTTGCGCCCCGGATCGCCTTCATCAGGCGCAGCTTGTCGGCGCTCGACAAGTGATGGATCGACAGGCCGCACCAGGCCGCGTCGGCATGCTCGGGCCTGCGCATCATGGCTTCCACGAAATCGCGATGGTCGAGATCGACTTCGAACGGCGATCCCGCGAGATTGGCGGCGGCGAGCTCGAGCGCCGGTTGCGACAGGTCGATGCCGTGATAGTGGCGGAGCTTGGTTCCGCGCAGCGCGGTCTTCATCATGCTGGCATCGCCGCAGGCGATGTCGAGGAAGGTAAACGGCGACGCGAACATCTCGTTGAGCGTGTCGCGCAGGATGCCGCCGACCTCGCGGTGCGAGAGGCAATTGCTCGCGATGAGCTTGCGGTAGGTGGCCCACTGCTCCTGGAATTGCACGAGC
>WNGD01000711.1_pt1 | contig 35913 bp, 26 predicted proteins | sample 5400671 | NCBI WGS metagenome assembly WNGD01 (sample SAMN13153369, study PRJNA577476) | soil metagenome | isolation source: 40 cm soil or saprolite under grassland replicate 2 | place: USA:California | collected 2016-06-15 | reverse complement strand
AGATTCGTCAAAAAAAATTTGTTTTATTATGCCTAAATAATAAACAGCACCTATAACACTAGTTAATATAGCAATTAATGTAAGAAAAATATAACCATTTTCTAGAGCGGCACTTAAAACCATCTGTTTTGCGAAAAATCCTATTAATGGTGGTATACCTATAAAAGAAAAAATAGTTAATGCTAAACTAATAGCTAATAAAGGATTTATATAAAAATAACCTTTTATTTGACTGATTAATTGTATAGGTGAATTATTTTTATCTTTTATTTTATACAATTCTATATCAGAGTATATATGGTAAAATAATGAGTATCCTATACTTATTAATATAATAAAAGCATTTAAATTAGATATAGAATATTGTATTATATAAAATATATAGGCTTGTATTGATTCTACATTATCAATACTTAAAGCTAATAATATAAAACCTACATGTGATATAGTACTATATGCATATAATCTTTTTATTCTAAATTGAGTTAAACCTACTATTGTACCTATTATTAAAGATAATAAAGAACTAATTAAAAAAATATTGGTTCAAGTAAATTCATATATAGAATTTGAATTACTAGTATAATGTACTAATTCTATAAAAAAGATAAGAATAGATATTTTAGCTATTATAGCTACAAATGTGGTTACTATAGTAGGTATACCGTCATATACTTCTGGAGATCAAAAGTGAAAAGGTGCAGCTGATATTTTAAATAAAAATCCTACAGACATTATAAGTAAAGAAATATTAATATAATAAGATTTATATGAACATATAATATTATTTATATTATTTTGTATTATATCAGATATACTAATTATAATATATAAATTTTCAAGACTTGTTGTACCTGAATTAGCATATAATAAACTTGTACCTAAAAGTATGAAACAAGAAGATAAACCACCTAATAAAAAATAAGTAAGACCACTTGTAGTAGCTAATTCTGAATTTCTATATAACGTAGATAATAAATATAAACCATAACTTTGTAATTCTATAGATATAAAAATAGAAACAAGATCACTACTTGATATTAATAGAATAGCACCTATTATTATAAATAATATAATTAATGGATATTCTATTATTTTAAATTCCTCTCCTTTTTTTTCCTTAATTTTAAAGTTAAATATATTTTTATATTTTTTATAATTATTATTAATATAAATTTTTCTAGGATAAAAGGCAGTTAATTGTAAAATTACAGCACTTATTATATATATAAATATATGAAATGTTTGTATATTAGCAGTAATATGAAATAAACCTCCATATAAACCTATTCCTTTTTCTAAAGATAAAATGTATAAATTTTCTATACCTAATAATAAAGAAATTATTAAAATAATTATAGCTAATCTAGAATAAAAAATAGATTTTTCTCGTTTTAATGTAACGGCATTAGATATTATTAATATTAAAATAGAATTTAATAACATTATATTTTTCTTATAAATTAATATAATAATATAATTTATATTATTAAGCTAAGAGAGAAATTCGAATTCTCATTTTTAATTCATGAGATTAATGTTCTAACCAATTGAACTATCTTAGCTAATATATAAGATATCAATAAAATATATCTTATATATGGGAGGATACCCTGATTTGAACAGGGAACTCACTATTCCACATATAGTTGTTCTACCATTGAACTATATCCACCGATATAATGTACAAATATAATAAATATTATTTCGGAATGATTCGAACATTCAATATTAAATACCAAAAATTTATGACTTACCTTTTAGTCTACGAAATATATATATGTATAAATAATATATATAAAAATAAATTATTATAATCTTTATAATAATTTATTTTTATAATTGTAAAATTTATTGCAAAAAAAGACCAATATTTATATATTAATGCATCAATAATAACAAAGTACTTTTTTTTATAGGTGACAAGACTTGAACTTGTAAAGCATCTCTACTATTCCGTTATAAGCGTAATCTGTTTCCCTATTTTTTTATATGAATATATCTAGCCTTATTCATTCTATCTTATATTTATTAAATAAAGGAATAATTTTTTTATTCATATTTTTAATCCCAGAGACCATTAAAACAACAGTGTCTTTATAATGCTTAAAAGTATTACCACATTCTAAAACATTCACTAAACTATTCATTAATAATTTATCCTTAGTATGTTGAGTAATTTTTATTTGTAATTTTATGGAATAACCAGCTCTATAATCTACGGCTTTGCAAATGTTTATAAAAAAACAACCTTCACCACTAAAAAATCCTGCAATTCAGTCATAATTTATATCATTATAAATTATGACTTTAGGTTTATCTAATTTAATTACGTTTGGAAAATTAATCTTCAACTCATCTGACAATCCATTATTTAAAGAAGCTTTTAGATTAATAGTTTTTATTAAATCATCTTCATTTAAATGTTTATTTTTAGTCATTAATTCTACAATATTTTTAAATAAAATTAAATCCTTGTCCCTAATATGTAACCCTATCTGAAAACATGCTTGAACTCTTCATTCTATTTTACATTTTTCATTCTTGGCAAGTATTATATAAAAACATCCTTCAGCATCCGTAAACCCTGTTATTCAATGAGTATTTAATTTATATATTTTATTATTCATATTTTTTACTAATTTTTAATATATATATTAAATAATAATCAAATTTGATTATATATTTTAATATAATGTTTTTTAATTTTAAAAAGAGGCAAATTCCCCCTAATGTACGGACAATAAGACTTGAACTTATACAGTTTACACTGTTCCATCCTTAATGGAATCTGTCTCCCATTCCAGCATATCCGTCAATTAATTTAGAAAAATATTTAAATATTATACTCTAGTATAATATAACTTTATGCTATTCTACTATATCTATTGAGCTATCTGAGATATTATATATATATATTGTATGTGTAATACCTAATTATACAATAATTCATACTCGTATAAAGGTATACTACAATACAGCCAGTCGAATTTGAATCGACAATTTCCGTTTGGTAGACGGCGGTTTTACCAGTTAAACTAAGACCATTATTTTTAATTTGTATTAAAAAAAATTTTTATTGTATTGTTATTGATTTCTTTTATATTTATCTATATAGGGTAAATATCTATATTTGGGTATATCATTAAATGTATTTAAATATGAAATAAATTTATTTATTTATAAAAAATTAAATTTAAACATTGCCATTAAATCTAAAAGTTTAGCTACTTCATATAAATTTATTCCTTGCTTGCTTGCTTGCTTGCTTGCTTGCTTGCTTGCTTGCTTGCTTGCTTGCTTTTCTCTTATAACTATAATTTTACTTATTAAACGATTGATTTTGTCTTTAATGAAATTATTGTTAAAAGTCAAAGTAAAAAGTACATCGGACGTGTTAATAAAAATATTAAATTTAGTAATATTAGCAGAGTCTACTTAATTCAAATTACCTAAGAGGTAACTTAATGTTATTATTATTACTTTGAGTAGTATAAAATTTAATATAATTTTTTATTGTTTTCATGTTATATTTTCTGTTATTATTTTTTTTTTATTTAAAAAGAGACAGTATTCTCTAATTTATACTATTATAAGCACTATACACTAAAGCATTGCTATAATATTATGATTAAATTAATCTTAATCTTATAGTATAATCTTTATATAATGATTCATTATTAGTATAATTAAATATATGAATATGTTGTAAAAGTATATGATCAATTATAGAATAATTATTATCAATATATTCCAAATTATTTTTAATAAAGTGGCTAGGAAAATATTTAATAGAATAATTAGATTTAAATAATTAAAAAAAATTAACAAAAATGTTATAATTTGTATTTTGTTTTTTATACTTAATTTCAACAGTATTTTCATATTGAGTAATATTAATTCCATCCTGACTAAATGATATTATAGTAGAATTAATATTATCATTATATACTGTAGAATAAGCATTATTAACTATAATTAAATAAATTAAAAGTATAATTAAGATAACATGGATAAATATAAGAGTTTTAATATTAAAAGTTGTTAATCTCATAAGATTATATAAATATAAATACATAAAGAGACAATAATCTCTAAAAAAAATAATTACTTATTTTTTGGTACTTCTACAACTTCTATAATCAATAAAGTTTATACGACTATTATTAGGTAAACCTTTATTAAATGGATTTTTATTACGTAATAAATCTTATACTTCAGTTCTAATATCTTTTTTAATTTCTTTACCTATCTATTTTCATATTTTTGTATTAGGATTTCAATATTTCTTAAATTCTTCGTAAGAATTATAATTATCTCTTCCTTGTTACCATAAAGTTCAATAAAATTTACGTTTACTAATATCATGGTATTTAATATAAACACTAACAATTTTAGATTGTAAAGTACAAAAACCTAATTTAGCTTTATCTAATAAACCATATTTACAAATAGAAACTTCATCAATTAAATAATTATTTTGAGCTAAAACAGTATCAACAACAAGATGATTTCTAATAGCATCAGCTTCAATAGTAGTATCAGTAATTATAGAACTAGAATAAACAGCTAAGTCCGTAAATCAATGAGGAGTTGAAGCAGGATAAGCTCTAGTAGTAATATACCCTGAAGGAGGATTTGCTCTAACAACCATATCTTCACTAATAAATCAACCAGTAGAATATAATTCGAAATCTCTTCCATTTAAATAATCCAATTGATTTTGAGTTACAGGATAATCATCTATAGGACCATTATATGAAACTACAACACTACTTATAGATTGTAATGTTTCAACAGAAGATCCCACTAAATTTGTATTATGTAAATAATTCCAAACTTCATCATCATTTTGAAAATATATAGTATTAATTGAATTATAATCAGTAATACTATGTGCTGGATAATTATAAGAAATAGTAAAAGAAACATTATGTTGACTACAATTACAAACAAGATTACTACTATTTAATATATTTAAACAACTACTATTACATGTTGATGATACAATATTATTAGAAGAATTCAATTGATTATTATCAACAGATGAAAAAGTGATAGCATTACCAACACATCCTGGACCTAAAGTCATAGATTGTGTAGATTCATCACTGATAGGACATCAAAAAAACAATTATATAATAAAACAGATAAAATTAAAATTAAAATTAAAAAAAAACAAAATAAGCACACACAATTTAAATAATTTAAAAAATTTAGTAGAATTAAAATTCATTTTACTCAAAAAAAGAAAATAAATAAAACTAGATAAAATACTAGAAAAAGAAAAAGAAAAAGAAAAAGAAAAAGAAAAAGAAAAAGAAAAAGAAAAAGAAAAAGAAAAAGAAAAAGAAAATTACATTTACTTACCATGATTTCAAGGATTTAAAAATCAAGAAAAGGTACGTTTTATAACTCTTATCTTTCTGAGTTCAATTTCTATATCCTTTCTTATTTCATTGCGAATTTCCATATTAGAATTAATAGAATTATTAAACTCTTTATAATAATTAAATTTACTTTTATATCTCTCTCATAAAGCTCAAAATAAAAAACGTTTAGTGCGTTCTTTGCAATTATTAATAGGTTCGACATTATTTTCATCTAATTTAGTATAGTTAGATTCAAAAACATTAACAGAACCACAATCCATTTTATTAAAATGCATAAAAATAAAATCATCAGTACAATTTAAGGATGGTAAGTAAACAAGTATAAATATATTTAATAGTTCATTAATATTATTAATGATAAATATAATACACAAAACAAAACAAAACAAAACAAAACAAAACAAAACAAAACAAAACAAAACAAAACAAAACAAAACAAAACAAAACAAAACAAAACAAAACAAAACAAAACAAAACAAAACAAAAAGCAAGAAATAATAAAGAAAAAATCAAAAATATTTACATAAATATCTCATATTAAGATTATAATAAAAAAATAAAAAAAAGGTAACAGATTTTACCAAATGGAGATATTAGGACTTGAACCTAGATTAATAACTTGCAAAGTCACAGTTCTACCAATTAAACTATATCCCCTTTTAATAGTATAAATACTATAATCTTGCACATTACTTTTTTTCTTAGTTATATTATAAAGCATAACAGTATTTCAGCACACCCATCAATATATAAATAAATATATTTATAAAATAAATATATTTTAAAAGTGCTCAAGATAAGATTTGAACTTATAACCTAAATAGCTTCAGTATTTTGCTCTACCAGATTGAGCTTCTCGAGCTTATGTAATATATTATATAATATATGATTATTAATAACAAAGGTTTTAAGTTCTTATTTATTTGTTATTAAACATTTTCCATTTCATATTTTACCCTTTTTTATATCTTCGTATTGTAGATTCTCCTATATTTAAATATTTAGCTGCTTGTATATTACCTAAAAAGATTTGTTCTATCTTAGTATAAATATCTGTAATCTTAATATAAAAATTATTTTTAATTGAAATTTTTATTTTTGATTATACGGTATGACTTTTATTATAAAAATAAGTTTTTGTATCTCTATGTAATTTAGCAACTTCTTGCATTTTAACCTTAGACTCCACCGAAAAAATACGACCTTTTAAGGCTTTACTAATAGATTGTTTTGCTTTTTTAGTTTGTTCAATACCAAAACGCGAACCAGCTATTTTTAATATATTATATTTAGGTTTCAAAATATCAATATAGTATTGTTCTTTTGATATTAATAAATTAGGTTCACAATATTCAAGTATATCTAAACTAAAATTAGAATATCCATATTTTAATATTGCACTATATATGGCACTTGGTCCCCCTTTTTTCCTTTTTATTAAGATAACTTAAATAAATAAAAGAACCTACATAACTCTTACCCGTTATTAAGTTATTTCAACAATAAATTCCGCATTTTTATTTCTTTTCTTTATATATAGCAAATTTATTAGCATTAGCATTAGCATTAGCATTAGCATTAGCATTAGCATTAGCATTAGCTAAATCGTTTTATTTTTATAAGTATAAAAAGAGACATAATTCTCTAAAATTAAATGTAGTGTATATCATATGATATGTGGAGAAACTAGTACTTGAACCTAGAATAATAATGTGCGAGATTATTGTTTTACCAAATTAGATTATATCCCTTTCTTTTATTGAAAGCAATTTTTTTTACGACCAATCGAATTCGAATCGATATTTTCCATGTGGTAGATGGCAGTTTTACCAGTTAAACTAAGGTCATTATTTTAATATAATTAATTTTTTATAAAGTATCATTAGGATAAATAGTTACAATATTTAGTTTATCTATTTCCATTAAATTTAAATTTTTAGCTAATTCATAAAAATCTATTCCTTGATCTTATTTTATAATTACCATTTTACCAACCAAAACCAATTAAATTATTAATATTATCTTTAACTAAGTTTTTGTTAAAAGTACATCAGATGAATTAATAAATATTTTAAATTCAGTAAAATTAGCATAATTAATTTCATTCAAATTACCTCACTAATAATGCTTTATTATTGTTATTAATATTTTTATAAGTATTCAAATTTTATTTGAATAAAATTTTTAAAAAGGGACAAAATTCCTTAATATATAATATAATAAACCTTATATACTAAGGTATTATTACATATTAAGGTTAAACATATTAATCTTAATAATATATTTATAAAAAATATATTATATTTTTTTATTTATTAGATAAAAAATATATTATCCAAAGAACGACTTGAACGTTCACGACTCACGTCACTTAATTTTAAGTTAAATCTGTCTACCGATTTCAGCATTTGGATTATATATATAAGGCTAGAATGAATTGAACACTCATCTGAGCTATTATGAGCAGCTTGCTTTACCTATTAAGCTATAACCTTTTAAAATACGGACAAAGGATTTGCACCAATATATATTGGTCATGAGCCAATTATGTTACTATTACATCAATCCGCATATATATATATATATTAAGGCTCAAGGGGAATTCGAATCCCCGCCTTTAACGATGAAAACGTTATGTCTTAACCACTTGACTATTGAGCCTAAATATAGCCCAGTGCAAGTATCGCACTTGCTTCTTCCGATTACAAAACGGGTACATTCCTTTTATGCTAACCAGGCTATTTGATAATGTAGTTATACATATAGTATATAAATGCATAAGAAAATAAGTTAGTATATAATAAAATTAGTACTTTATATCTAAAAAAATTAAAATTTTTACAATTAAAGCCTATTATAATAATATTATTATTATTTTTTGTAATGTTCTATTACATATATTTAAGATTATCTTAAGATAAGTTTCATGTCTATATGCATTCAACAATTATCTTTAACTAACATAGCTTTCCTGCCATGCCTATTTATTTGAATATAAATAAACTTACATTTTATATATGATAACATAAACAACAGGTAAACCATAGGTTAATTTTCCCAACTCCTTTCGTACGAAGGGATAATTCTTATTATAATCTAATTTCCTTTAGAAGATAGAAACCATACTGTCTCACGACGTATTTAACCCAGCTCGTGTAGCTCTTTAATCGACGAACAGTCGAACCCTTCATAACTTCTGCATTCATGTGGATGAGCTAAGCCGACATCGAGGTGCCAAACTGCGCACTCAATTTGTACTCTCTGGCGCAATTAGCCTGTTCACTTAGTTATAAAAAAAATGTATATTTTTTTTTATTTTACCATCTTTTTTAAGAAGGTTCAGACTATTTCTTCATCATTTATATATTTATATAATTAGATATAACGAAAACTATTAATAGTTTTATTACTTACTACTAATTCAACCTTTAATACCAAAAGATCCATTACGTGTTTTAGAATTTAATTTTGTATATTGTATATTAGATTTTACATGCCCTCTCAATATAATAGTAGATATACCTTTATAAGAAGAGTCTATATTTTTAAGACTACCTTTATATTTTAGTTTAAATACAGATTTTGAAGCAGTACGACGTTTAGATAATCTACCTTTAGCTTCTAATCTTATACCATTTATATATTTATGTTTTATAGAATTTAATATTAAATTTTCTAAATTCATTTTTTTATTTTTTAATGAAAATAAACTAAATAATATTTGATTTAAATTATCATTATAGTTTTTTTTATATATATTAATATTATTAGATATTTTATTCATTAAATCATTTTCAACATAACGGATTAAAATCACTTTATTTAAAGGAGAAATTTTAATAAATTTAAATAATTTTTTTAAAACTTTTAATATGTAATTTTTTTTTCTTTTTAACTTTAAAATTATTGATTGTGCTAAAATATCACTATTTAAATGTATATATTTTAAATGTACTATATTAAAATCTATATTTTTATCATATATTTTTCTTATTATGTTATTTAATTTAAACAAATATATATATTCGAATTTAGATTTATTAAAATGAAGTAATTGTTTAATATACACTGTGTAAATTTTTTTTTCTAGAGATTTTAGAATAAAATCTCTATAACGTTGATCTTCATATATTTTAATAGTATTTTGTAATATAATAGGACAATTTATTAAAATTTTTTCTTTTTTTATTTGTTCTGATATTTTTATATTTTGTTTTTCTATTAATTTAATTATTTCTTTTAATTTATTTAATATTAATATGTTATTAATTTTATTAATTAAATATACTTTTTGTCTATTATATACATATATAGTTATTGTAGCTTTTGCATTTGTATGTTTTATTTCTGCTTTACTTACAAATATTTTCAAATTAGATAATCTTTTAAATCTTATATGTGCATTATTAATATTTATTTTATTTTGTTCTTTAACATCATATAAATTAAAATAACTTTTAATTATACTAAATAAAATTTTATCCTTTACAATTAAATGTTTAATTTTTTTACTATCATATGAATATATACTATTTATTCATTCTTTATTTGCAGGAGGAAAATGTTTTACAGTGTCTATCGTTTTCTCTATATTTGAAAGTATTAAATTATTATTATTGTTATAATAAATGTTAGATATTTTATTTTTAAATAATAAAATATAATTATTTCTTAAAATACTGTTTTTTTGCACTTTATTAACTTTAAATAATATATTATATATTAATTATATATTTTAAATATAAACACTAAATACTAGTATTTTATAAATCATAAAAATTTTAATATATATACATATATGTTGGGTTCAAAATTACCTCTAGAGGTAATTTTTTTAGTCGTTGAACGTTCTTATTGTTTTTAATTTTATTACATTAAGTTTCGCTTCAAATACACCTTTTTAAATATATACTATATATACTATAAGTTATTTTTGAAATTTACCCAATAAATTATCAATAATTTTATTAATAAAACATTGAAGGACTAACATCCCTAGCGTAGCTTTTTCAATAATCCAAGACCTTTCCTTTACGCATCTTGTGATCATATGCCCCGCTTATGCGACTGTTAGACATGTATGTCTAACAGTAAAGCAAGATTAAGCCATTAAACTTTACAAGTAAATATCATTATCATCATGTAAAAATAATATTATTTTTACATGATAATTAAAAAGTATTACCTATATAAAATAATACTTTAATTACAACTATTTTCTTTATAGTTAAAATCTTACTAAAAAAAAAATAATTCTAACTTAATAGAATAATAACAGAATCAATTAATATTTTAATATATTAATTAATAACAAGATTAAAATATTTAATTTTACAATATTTGGATATACCCAGGTACTTTTTATGGGATCTGTGCCCCGCATAAACTGTCTTCTAATAAATGTACCTATAATATTAATGCATATTTCAAATAGTATTAATACATAAATTGTTATGTTATAACATCGGTATCATAAATAAAAATATTATTTATTACTATATATATATAGATATACCCTATATATTAATTATTTAATTAGGTCTTTTTTATTTTTATATTCACTATATATAGTATAATTTTTATTTTTATTTTTTATAATAAAAATAATAAAAAAGGATATAATAAATTAAAAAAAGGTGTTTCAATTATATTTAATCAATTACCTTATACACTATGTATAAATTATATTATATCTAATAATTAGTAACAGTAAAGCTGCATAGGGTCTTCTCGTCTATCTAAAGGTAAACTGTATCTGCACAGTTATTCCAATTTCACTGAGCCAATCATTGAGACAGCTGTTGTATCGTTAAATCATTCATGCAAGACCGCATTTAACGGCCAGGGTATTCCGCTACCTTAGGACCCTTATAGGTAAGGCCGCCATTGATCGTAGGTTTCATCTTAATTTAATTATTAAAATTAACTAAACTAATTAGTTATATATCCGACATAGGGCAGAATTCACACTCAATATTTTGATTTATTATCTTCTGCAGAGTGCTTTGTTTTAATTAAACAGTCGTACAACACTATTCTATGCCTCCTCTTTATTATTAATCTTAATAGAATATTAATAATAAATGGCTCCCCTTCTCCCAAAGTTACGATGGTAATTTTGCCGAGTTCCTTAATGATTGTTCACTCAAACGCCTTCGTATATTCTACTCGTTTACTAGAGGTAGTATTTAGGTACGGTCTATTATTATATATATGTTATAATAACAATATATATATGTTATGTATAATGTATAGGTTATATCAATTCCTATATTTTTATATAATATTGTTTTTTCCTGAACCTTATCAAGTTTAAATAATTGTTTATTATAAATTATAATATAGTAATAATACAATATATACATATATTTTGTATATATATGTACGATTTTTACTATATTATACAATATAAATAATTTAAAATAAGGTTAAACAAAAAAGAGTTTAACTCATCGATTATTAGAAAAACAATATACCATTAGACTACTAATCTTAGAGGCCGTTACTTTAATTAAATACCATAAACTTAAGGCGAGAATATAAAATATTCTTTTTCATTACTCATGTCAGCATTATCACTTGAAATATTTAATATTATTTCTTGATAAGAAATAATCTAATATTTATTCAACGTTCCACTACCCCATATAAAGAAAAAATAAATTTACATTATTATATGGACAAGGTATCGGTATATTATTTAGATCCGTTAAATTTTCGGTGCTTATATGAATATATTAAATCAGTGCTCTATTACGAGATCTTCAAAAAATGGCTGCTTCTAAGCCTATTTCCTGATCGTATTACATAAATACTTCCTTTATTTCACTTAATAATAATTTTGGAACCTTATTTACTCTTGTTCAGGGCTGTTTCCCTTTAGACATACAACCTTATCGTACTATGTCCGATTACTCAATATTCATCATTGCCCTTTCGAGTGCAAATACTCACTGATAAAATCTTCACGATCCCCCAATGTGTACAAAATTATTAATATAATAATTTATTATATTAATAAAATATTGTCTGAGATTACTATTCTGTACCTACTATGATGTTATTTGAATTACCTACTTATATAGATTTCGTGGAAAACCAGCTATTCTAGTCAGTTTTGTCTTTCACTTACTTACCATAATTCTTCGGATATCTTTACAACGATAACCCGTTCGGGCTTTTATAACCCTGATTATGGTAAAATCACTAGATTTCGGGTCTAAATTTAGATACTTATTCATTAAATTAAAATTGGTTTATCTAGGCAAGATAGCTCGCATCTATATATAACTTGCTGACCCATTATGCAAAAGGTACGCTCTTGTTCTTTTTAATATATTACTCGAGCTGCTTATAAAACTACTATTTCAATCCTTTCCCTCACGGTACTAGTCACTATTGCTTATATATTATATTATAGTCTTAGAGGAAGGTTCCCCTATTTTTTATTCAAACAGATTTTATACGTTTTACTTATATATTTTATACTATTCTTATAAATTCTAGTGTATTTAAACATCTAAAGTTTTTTATAAAACTTAGTTTTTACAAAATACTATATATATATATAGACTTTTCTATTTTCATTCACATTAATAATAGAATCTCGTTTGATTTAATTTCTCTAAAGTTAATAAGATATTTCAATTCACTTTGTTTATTATTAAAAAATTTATTTCAGAGTTCGTCTATTATAGATAGACATTAAGTTATCTCTCTTTAATATATAGCTGTGTATTCATAATAGTTTCTTTTTATACTTTTCTATATTATAAAAAATAGAAAAAATTTTTTTTTCATATCACTATACACTAATAATGTATTTATTATTTATGTCGGGTTACTATGGATCGAACATAGAATCTCCTCTACCCAAAAGAGGTACCGTACCACCTGGCTCTAACCCGTATTTATATATATAAATAGTTGTGAAAGATTAATCGTTTATTAAAAATTATATAGGTTTAATAATTTATTAATTATAAACTAATAATCCTTATTTTAATAAGGATTGTTTTTATAACTAATATTGTAAAAATAAAATTTATTTTTATATAATTTACCTGACCTGATTTAATATAATCATATATGGTTTTAAAAATCTTACTTATAGTTTTAGTATCGACACCAAAACACTTTGCAGTACTTGTTATAGTTGTAAATAGATTTACAATATTATTTGACTTATCAAAAACTTTAACAGTGACACCTTTACATCTTAAGGATATTTTTAATTTAGTTTCAGATGTAACAATTTTAGATATATTATTAATATCTATATTTAACTTTTTACTTTTTCCTATTTGTGATTTACTTAAATTTATACTAAACATTGTATTACGTTTTATTCCTAAAGGTGAATCAGCCATTTTACATATATTTAAGGAAGGGTTTATTTTATCTAAATAATATTGTTCTCTTTCTAATATAATTTTTTTCTTTTGTTCAATATTTGTAATATTAAACAAATCTATGTATTCTAATATTACAAATTTAAAATTAAGTCAACCATATTTTAATATATTTCTATAAAATATGGGAGAACCTGTTTTCTTATATTTATTTCAATTAATAATACGACATTTGTGTAAACTTATGCGACTTGTTAATTTAACAGTTGAACCTACATAATAACATGCTTTACTATTAAAATATGGTATTCTCATGTATATGTACACTGCTGCCTGGTATTTTAGGGATTTATTTATATAACCCTTTTTATTTATATCATGTCATATAATTTTACTTAATAAGGATGTATTATCTTTTATTCTTTTATTCATGTATTTTGTTATGCTATAATCATAAAAAGAAGCAATTCCTCTAAAAGTGAATAGGATATATATAATATATATCACACACTATAAATATATATTAACATATTTATTATCTAATAATACAGAGAGTAAGGGATTCGAACCCATGGGAAATAAAATTTCCTTCTAATCTCAAGCTAGACACAATCAACCACTCTGTCAACTCTCTACTATAAAAAAATAAAAATATTTATACTTAAATAGGTACAAATATAATGTTTGATTCCTCAGAGAATTGAACTCCGAACATATCCTTATCAAAAATATGCTTTACCGATTAAGCTAAGGAACCTCTTAAACACAAAACAAGAATACTCCGATTTGAACAGAGAAATACAAATTTGAAGTTTGTGGTTTTACCATTAAACTATACTCTTTTATTTTTATTAATATAAGACTAATTACGGAAAAAAGATGAATCGAACATCTAAGTGTTAAATACACAATATTTTAGCAGATATTTTGCCCTACCATTGGCAATTTTCCCTATTATAATATATCGGAAGAGAGATGATTCGAACATCTAGTGCTTTTCGCACAATATTTAGTAGATATCTTGCTCTGCCTATAGCGACTCTTCCTTTTATGGATTTGACTCTAAACTAAGTCATTATTATTATAATTATTATTGTCATTATTAATTAAAGTTTTTATCTTATTAGTTTTTTCAATGTATGGTAAATATCTATGCTTGGGTATATCATTAAATGTATTTAAATAAGTAATAAACTTATAATTAAATTTAAACATTGCCATTAGATAACAAGACAATCTAAGATCTATAGGAGATACCTTATGTGATTTCTGAGAACCTCCTCTTGCTATATTTGTATCAAAACTATTAATATTAATAAATATATTTTTAATATCTATATAATTACCATCTTTTATGATATATAAAGTATTTTTATTATGTTATAAAAAATTATAAGAGGGATTATTCAAATAAGATACAAAATCTTTTGCAACAATCTATAAACATTTTACAATAGATGGTTCCTTAATTTTAATATAATTAATTTTTTATAAAGTACCTAAAGGATAAATAGTTACAATATTCAATTTATCTATTTCCATTAAATCTAAAAGTTTAGCTACTTCATATAAATTTATTCCTTGCTTGCTTGCTTGCTTGCTTGCTTGCTTGCTTGCTTTTCTCTTATAACTATAATCTTTGCTATTAAATTATTAACATTATATTTGACTAAGTTTTTATTAAAAGTTAAAGTAAAAAGTATATCAGATAAATCAACAAAAATTTAAATCCACTAAAATAGGCATAATCAATTTCATTAACCTTGCTTCGTTAGAATACCTTTATATTTAAGAAAATTCGTATCAGTATTGGAAACATTATTTGAAATTTTTATCATATCATTATTATTATCAGTATTATTAATATAAATTTTATTATTATTTATTTTCATCTTTTCTGTCGTTATCTTATACAAAAAATTTATTTTTTTTATTAAAAAGAGACTAAATTCTCTAATTTATATTATTATAAACCCTATACACTAGGGTATTATTATAGTATTTTAATTAAGATTTTTATTAATTCTATCTATAACAATCTTACCTAAAATTAACGAATTAGATCGGCTATGATCCGATATCTACTTTCTTGACAAGAAAGTCCTTTACCTTTTAAGTTACTAACTCTATTTATTTTAAAAATAAATAATATTTATATATTCAGAATAATATGAAAATATTATTTTTAATTTATGACTAAAAGTTATTAATTTCATGTTTAAGTCATGTATATACAAATAAAAAGAGACATAATTCTCTAATAAATTAAAAGTATAAACATTATTTAGGATAATAGGTATCATCAAAAAAATTATATTTACTTAAATCCACTTTTCTTAAAGAGTGGTATTTAAATAATCATTTATATATTACATCTTGTTGTTCTCTTGCATTATCTAAATAACAAAATTCCTCTGATCTATATAAATTTCTTTTAAATTCTATGTACTTACTAATTTGTATATCAATACACGCATATTTTCTTTTATATCTTAATATTTTCTTCACCAAATATGTTAAGAAGAACTTATCTTTAATAATATGCTGGTCTAGTTCCTTAAAATCACCAAATAATAATCTCTCATCTCTATCTAAATCTAATAATTTTTCTCCAAAAACTTTAGCAGACTCATCATAAGATGACGCCAAATTACACATCCTTATAAACTCATTCATTCTATATTGTTCATCATCATTAGAATTTAATTCTCTAGTATAAAATTAATAATTATAATATTATATATTAAAATAAATATTTAAATAAAAAGAGACAAATTATCTAACATTCAGATTATTATTCATTAACCTTAATAATAAAATAAAAAAAACAAGAAAATATTAAAAAAATAGACTGTTATATTATATTATAAATGAGATTTATGAGATTCGAACTCATAAACTATGATTAAAAGTCACGTATTTTACCCTTAAATTAAAACCCCTAAAAAAAATTTTTTTTTAATTTAGATAAAGCAAAATTATAAGAAGCACTAAATAATTTTTTAGTTTTTAAATTTAATTGAGGGTTATAAATTATAGACAAAATTTTATGATGTATATAACAATTATTAATATTAACATAATATTTAATGTAATTTTTATTTTTTTTTATAGATTTAATTTTACCATATCCTATTCAATGTTTAAAAGATTTAAGTAATTTTCTGTGTTTTTTAGAATCAATAAGAATAATAGAAAATTGTAATAAATTTATTTTATTATTATACATATTTTTACAAGTAAATCCTTGTTTAATATTAGAATGTTTAAAAGGTAAAATATTTAATAAATTTAAAAATCTATTAGGTATCTTTTTATATCCAATTTTACCTCAAAGTAATGATTTTAATAAATTAATAAATTTTATTAAATTTTCTTTTCATTTTGGTTTTTTAGGTCTTTTCTTAAAACATTTAGTATTTTTATTCAATAGTATACACATTTTATTATATATATTAAGATATAATATATATATATATATAACATAATTAATTATGAACCTCAATAATAAATTGAAACAAACAAAAAAAGTCATACTACATCTACAAAATGTCAATACAAAATACCTGATTCTAAACCTAAATGATGATTGTCAGTAGAATGATAAGCTAAAACACGTCATGTACCTACAACTATAAAAGCTGTACCTATAATAACATGAAGACCATGAAAACCTGTACCAAAATAAAAACAAGATCCAAAAGCACCATCAGATAAAGTAAAAGAAGAAACTGTATACTCAATACCTTGTAAAGCTGTAAAAGCAATAGCTAATATAATAGTAAAAAGTAAACCATATAATGTTCCGCTTCTATTACCTTGTAACAAAGAATGATGAGCATAAGTAACTGTAACACCTGAGGATAATAAAAGTATGGTATTTAATAAAGGTAATTCAAAAGGATTGATAGGATCTATACCTTTAGGTGGTCAATGAGCACCTAATTCAATTATAGGAGATAATGCACTATGAAAAAAAGCTCAAAAAATAGCTAGAAAAAATAAAGCTTCGGAAACTATAAATAAAGCAACACCCATATTTAAACCTCTTTGTACTGATAGAGTATGATTTCCTAAATAAGTACCCTCTGATATTATATCCCTAAATCATAATGACATAGAATATATTACTGATATTAAACCCAATATTAAAAAATAATGTCCTGCATTAAAACCATGCATAGTAGAAACACCAGATGTAGTTAAAGTAAGTAAAGATACACTAGTATATAAAGGTCAGGGAGAAGGAGATACTAAATGATAAGGATGAGCTTGAAATTGATTTCTAATTGAAATGATCATATATTTACATTATTTATTACTATAGTTTAATATATTTTTTAAGTATAATTCTCATAACAATAAAAATTGTTATTATAATTTCGTATAATCATAAATAATATTATTTATTATTTATAATTAAAGAATAAATGATTTGAACATTTAACCTACCGTGTGTAAAAGGAGTGTCTTGAACCCTTACTTAATTTAAATTTAAGGCAATTAGAAGAATAATAAATACTAAATCTATTTTTTAAAAATTTTGCAGAACCTATATAGCTCTTACCTGTGATTAAATTATTCCAGTGGTATACACCTGATTTCTTTTTATTTTCCTTATATATAGTAAATTTGTTTATATCAACTTTAAGATAGGGAACAATTGAAGTAATTATTGAATTATTATTATTATTTATATTAAAAAGAGACTAATTCCCTAATATTAAGATTAATGTTTATTAACCTTAATAATATAATTATAAAAAAGACAATATTTTTATTATTTTAATTAAACATGAATCCAAAAAACACGCTTAATCATTAGACTCTAATCTGCTATATTTTAAATATAGTAATATATATATTAATAAAACTATTTTAAAGATAGGAAATAAGTGATTCGAACACTTAACTTTCTGTGTGTTAAACAGCTACTCTACCGTTGAGTTAATCTCCTTTCTAATAACATTATATTATTAGAATAAAAATATTTTTATAATTTATAAAAATTGTTTAAATGATCTCAATTATAATAAGTTCTTTTATTGTTCATAGAATTCTTTATAGCTTGAATTTCAATAATTTCTTTAACTGTTAGACGTCTTCCTAAATAATCTAATCCTTTTAAATAACATAAATAATTAAGATATTTACTACTCATTAAAGGAAATTTATCGAAATAAGATTTAACTAAAGGATGTTTACTATTTGCTTGAACTACAAAAACTATTTCATTTTCTCCTTTATAATTTACTTTACATTTAAATAAATCAGCCAATTCTGTCATAAAAGGGACACAAGATAAATTAGTCGATTTATCTATCATTCTTTGTTTAAGCGTAAAACTACATATTACCCTTCTTTTACAAGCTGAACCAGTCAATCCATAGGTACCACATAAACTTATATTAAAATTACCATCTGAATCTGTTATTCCTATTAATCAGGGATTAGATAATAAATTACTATTATCCAAGGGTAATTTTTTGATGTTTGTATTATGTACAATATTTATATAGTCAATTGCCTTATATAAATATTCTATTTTAGGTGTACGAAATTTACCATTTATTAAATTAATTATTTTAATCAATGAATGTTTCTCACTAATTGTATATCTACAAGCATTTGTTGACTTAATATCATAAAAGGATCCTGTACCAAAAATTACCTGTATACACCTATATAAAGGTTTTTCTTCCTTATCAAAAGTAAACATAATTTGAAGATTATTTACACGACCTTTAGTAGATCTTATTGTCTTTTGTGTTCATATATTTCCATCCCCTTCTATTAAGCCAGCTAAATAATAATCCATTTGTAAATCCTTTAAAGTATTTCCTTGTATATTCATATTTATTTTCATTATAATTAAAAAAAAAAAGAGACAAGATTCTCTAAAAAATATTATCTATAATATTTTTTTGCTCTACCTTTGAGCTAATTCTTTATTATTATTAATTTTTTTGTTTTATTGTTATAACAATAGCCCCTATCATTGCTAATAATAAAATAATAGAAGTTATTATTATTCAAATTGAATAATTAGTATATATTATATTACCTATAGTAGTAATATGTGTAGTCTCAGCTATATTACTATCTCATGCCTTTGATGTTACAAAATATATTATATCATCATTAAATTTAAAAGTTTTATTTAAATAATTATTGTAATTATAATAAAAAATATCATAAAATATATTATTTATATTAATAGTATAACTATTAAAAATAGCAATATTATAAGGTAATATTTGATATATAGAATAATTAAAAGCTATAGTACTTATAATAGCTAAAGGTATAGTATTACTAGTTTCATTTAACAATTCGGATATTCTAATATTAATTAACATTAAAATAAATAAAAATAATATAGATACAGCACCTATATATACTAATATATAAGATAAACCTATAAAATTTATACCTAATAATATTAAATAACCAGATATACTCAAAAATAATCCTATTAAAAACAACACTGATATAATAGGATTTTTAGTTATTATAACAAATATACCACAAATAATAGCAATTAATGAAATTAAATCCAATATTTCAATTCTAAAACCATTAGTATAAGTTTCAGTTAAAATGTATAAATTATTCATATAATTAAATATTTTTACTTTCTCACTTCAATATTAAATATATTATTATTATTTAATATGAAATTATATATTACCATTAATTTTTAGAGAATATAATTGTAATAAAATAACAAAGTAGATAGCCTTTAAGATGAATCGAACATCTATAAAAATATTAACAGTATCTCACTCTACCATTGAGTTATAAAGGCTATATAAATATTAAAATATTTAACGTGTACAAGAATTGAACTTGCAGTCTTTGTGTTCGTAGCACAATGCTATACCTCTTTAGCTAACACGTATATGTATATACACATATAATAAAATATAGATAGGAAGAAAAGGAATTGAACCTTTGATAATTATTCATTATTGAGTTTACAGCTCAACCCGATTACCAACACACGGAACCTTCCTTATATATAAATCTTTTTATGGTTTTGAACCTAAAAACTTAAAACTTAAGTTTTAAATACTTATATAAAAGATTATATATTATATAATATTATGTATAATATTATATGTTAATTATATAAGATGTATTGTTAATATTAATCAAACCCGTGCAATTTCCACTACACGAACCATATTTCGACTTAACACTAATTAAAATCATGCATACGAAAATTATATAATGATATATATTAATCTAATTATCAATATAAATATTAAATATATAATCAAACTTATTGCACATACTCTTTTCAGCGCCTGACGAGTAGTTAGTACCTAACTGATAGTAAATTCACCGTGACGTGGTGATTCACGATTACTAGTAATTCCTTATTCATGTAGCCGAATTACAGACTACAATTCATGTTATATCCTATTTTAGAGATTAGCAAAAATTTAAGTTTTTGCATCTTTTTGTCTAGGAATATGTGGCACGTCTATAGCCCACAATATTAAGGTCATGATGACTTGTCTTGATCCCTTTTATCATATCCAATATATTGGCGATCTACTTTATAAATATTAAAATAATTAAAGTAAGGGTTTACGTTAATTTATTGGAACTAACCAAAATCTCACGACATTAACTGAAGACAACCGTGCAACACTTGTGATATTAATAAAAATAACATTCAAATTGTGGTAAGGTTTTTCGCGGATCATCGAATTAAATAACATACTTCACTACTGGTTTCAGAAACGGTCTAATGATTTCAGTTCCTGCGTTGCCACATTACTCTTGAGGTGGAATGCTTGCACTTTCATTTATAAACTAAAAATGTAAAGTTCATTTAATTTAATCTAGTTTATGACATTCATAATTTTCTGCTTGGACTACGAGGGTATCTAATCCTTATTGCTCCCCAAGCCTTCGTTCCTCAACGTCAGTTTTTAGATAGAAAGTTGCTTTTGCCGCTATCTGTCCCTATGATATTGAAAAATTTGATCTCTACTTCATAAGTTCTTCCTTTCTCTTATTAAACTCTAGTTAATTTGTACTATTTTAGCTAAATTAACCGTCTAGTTACCCTTTAAACCTAATAAAGATGAATAACACTAGTCTTCCACGTATTACCGCGACTGCTGGCACGTGATTTAGTCAAGACACATAGATAAATAATTGTCATTATCAATTATTTATATAGAATTTTATTCGACATAATCGATATTATATTATATTAAACATAATTAGCTAATACTATTCATTCCCCCAAGTTGCTGGTTCAGCCGTTAGGCTATTGACCAATATTCCTCACTGCTGTACTATACGCATTGGGATTTTTTCAGACCCAATGTGGTCGATCGACTTTTCAATCACGACTACGGACTTTAAGCTAGTTAAGTTATTACCTTAACTACTACTTATCCAAGATATAAATTAACATCTTAAAGCGGAAAAAATAATTTTTTTATTCATTTCCTTTATATTTATATATTACTTGTTTATTATTTATAAGGAATTGTTAATTCCTTACTTTAAGGTAGCCATAATATCATATACTCACCTGTACACCACTTCTAATTTAAATTAGACGTTCAATTAGCATGTGTCAAGCATTTGGATAGCGTTCATTCAGAGCCATCATCAAACTCATTAATTATTAATGATAATTTTTTTTTATTATCACTAATAATGTATTTATATTATATATATACTATTGGATACTAATAAGCCAAACTTTGTAATTTTGTATATTATCTAAATAATAATTTAACATTAGGCTTTTGAGTACGCAACTCAACTAAAAATTTTTTTTTTATGGTTTTTATTTTCTGTATAATACCTAGATTTTTATCTTCACATATATTATATGCATATATTTATTAAATATAGGACTTTCCTATACTAAACTATATAGTGTAGTATTTTATAAGTAACACTTTTTAAATCAATTTACGTTTACACTGATAATAAATAAAAATATATTTAAATATATTTTTTATTAAATATATATATTATATATTATATATTGATATTTAATATTATTATTAATAACAATATTATTTTAATATTGTTGTTATTTACATAATTAATGTAAATCCAATGCATCTTTTATATAACTACTACTTAATACAACAAAAACTTGTGCTTGTATAAAAGCTATAGCCAACTCTAAACCAGAAAATACAATAATGAACCCTAAAGGTATTATACCTAATAAAAAAAAAAGTATACCTGAAGTCATAATATTGTATGTAAACCCACTTAATATATTTAAAAGCATATGGCCAGATAAAATATTAGCAGCTAATCTTAAACCTAAAGAAACATTTCTTGCTAGATATGAAATAAATTCTATTAATACTAATAAAGGTAATAAACTTAAGGGACAACCTGCTGGTACAAATAATGAAAAGAATGTTAAGCCATGTTGTTGAAATCCTAATATTGTAGCTCCTAAAACAATTGTAAAACTAATTGAAAAAGTCAATAGAAAATGTGAAGTTGATGCAAAACTATATGGAATCATACCTATAAGATTATTTATTAAAATAAAAATAAATAATGTATAAATAAAAGGAAAATATATTTGTCCTTTTAATGCATTTATTTGATTTACTACTATATTATGTATAGTAGCATATATTGATTCTTGATTAATAGATCATATATTAGATACTACTTTATTATAGTTAGTAGCTATAATATTTAATATTATAATAATTAAAGCACTTAATGTTAAATAAAAACCAATATTAGTTAAAGATAAGTGTATATTAGCTAAAATTGGTAAATCTAAACATATAAAATCTCTAATTTCAAATTGTTCTAAAGGACTTGTAATTGTTAAAAATGATTGATTATAATTAAAATTAATTGTATTATGTTTATTTTTTTAATGTAATATTTAATTAGGTATAAAATAAAAAAATTAATAATAACTATTATATATAACTTATATATTATTTATTAATCATTTTTTTTTTATAATTTACTTATAAAGACACGAGTTAAAAACAAACGAACAAATCTAGGCAATATATTTTTTGAAAATATATACATCATTATAATTAATATTACAAAAGTAAATATTACTTGATTTACAAAATAAAAAGGAATTAATTGTGGCATAAAATATATATGTATTTTATTATAGATGTTATAAACATCATTATCTTATGTAAGATATTAATTTATTAATTTATATAGTTATACTGTATTAATAATATAATCTAAATTATTTAATATTATCTTTAATATTAAGTATTATATATTAAAGATGAAACAGAATAATGTAAACCATCTAATATATATACTGGATACATACCTAATAAAAGAGTAAAAAATACTAAAATTAATAATATATAAAATTCACGTTTATTTAAATCAGGTACACTAATGCAAATTAATTTAGCCAAACTACCTCCAAAAGCTATACGATTATACATATATATTGTGTATGCTGCTGAAAATACAATAGAAGAACTAGCTATTAAACCCAATAGAGGTAAGCGTTCAAAAGCACCATATAAAGACATGAATTCTCCTATAAAATTTAAAGTAAGAGGTACTCCACAATTAGCTAAAGATAATATAAAGAACAATAAAGAAAATAAAGGCATTATTTGAGTAATACCTCTATAATAAGTAATTAATCTAGTAGAAAATCTATCATAAAGTATACCCCCTACACAAATAAATAAACCAGATGATACAAAACCATGAGCTAAACCTAAAATAATTCCACCTTCTATACCTTGTATAGAATTACTAAATACACCCAATATATATATGGCAGCATGTGATACAGAAGAATAAGCTATAAGTTCTTTAATATCTATTGTTCTTAATGTACTAATACTAGCATATATTATAGTAATAACTCCTATTATATAAATTATATATGTATAATCTATTGCAGCTTTAGGTAATAAAGATAAAATTAATCTAAATATACCGTACAAACTTAATTTTAAAACAATAGCAGCTAAAATAATACTACCACCTAAAGGTGATTCAACATGAGCTTTTAAAAGTCAAGAATTTAAAAAAATAGTTGGTGTTTTAACAGCAAAAGCTATAATTATACCATAAAATAAAAATAATTGAGTAGAATAATTAAGGTTATTTTTAAATAATGCATCAAAATCTGTGGTACCCATAATAGAAGAAATAGAAAGAATAGATAATAATAAAAATAATGAACCTAATAATGTATATAAAAATAAAAAAAAACTAGCTCTTACTTTGTTACTTGAACCATATAATCCTATTAATATAAATAAAGGAGGTAATATACTTTCGAAAAAAATATAAAATAATAAAATATCTAATACTAAAAAAACTGCTAATAATAGTGTTTCTAATAATAATATTATTATTACATAAGATCTTATATTTTCAGAAATAGATTTTCAATTAGATAATAATGAAATTGGTATTATTAATGTAGTTAATAATATAAAATATATAGATATACCATCTATACCTAAAAAAAAATCATAAGAATTTACTTTATGATGTTCTTGTACAAATTGAAATTGATTAATACTAAAATCATAAGTTATATATATATATATAGATAATACTAAATTTAATATTGTTATACTTAAAGCAGTAAATTTAATAGATTTTATATTTTTCTCTGAATTATTATATGATATTGTCATAGATATTAATAATATACCTATAATAGGTATAATTAAAAGAGATATTAACACAAATTGTTATAAAAAATATAAATATGTAATATTTATTACATATTTATATAATATACATTATTACTATAACTATTACCATTAAAAATATAAAAATTAAAAGTATATTACACTATATATATCTATATAGTTAAAAAATAAAAAAAAAATTTTTTTTATTTATTTATAATAAAGATATATTAGTACATATCATTTCAAAACTATATATTATACAAGGTATTAAAATTATAAATGCTATTACTATAGGTAATAATATTGTTCAACAATATGACATTAATTGGTCATATCTTATTCTAGGTAAAGAAGCTCTAACTCATATAAAAACGAAAATCATTATACAAGTTTTAAAAGCTAAAATAGTACCATAAAATAAACCTATCATTAAAGGATTTGAAAATATACTTTCTTGATTAGTATAAAATTCAAAATCAATACATTGAATTAAGTATATTAAAAATTTAATATTTAATAAATAACCACCAGCAAATAATATGCTTATTAATATACATATCAAAATTATACTTGCATACTCAGCTAAAAAAAAGAACACAAATATTATTGCCGCATGTTCAGTCATAAAACCACTAACTAATTCTGATTCAGCTTCAGCTAAATCAAAAGGGGCTCTATTTGTTTCTGCTATTGACCCTATAAAAAAAATTATAAATATAGGTAATAAAGGTATTATAAATCAAATTGCTTTTTGTGATTCTATATTAACAGTTAAATTTAAACTACCTGTTAAAAAGATTACAATTAAAATAGCCGAACTTAGTATTAATTCATAACTTATTAATTGAGCAGTACTTCTAAGTGAACCTAAAAAAGCATATTTAGAATTAGCAGATCAACCTGCTAATAATATACCATATGTTGATAAAGAAGATACTCCTAACAAATAAAGTATACCTAAATTTAAATCATTTAAAGTCAAACCTGGGCCAAAAGGTATAACTCCATAACCTAATAATGAAAAAATTAAAGTTATTATAGGACCAAGAAAAAATAGTATTAAATTTGCTTGTGTAGGAGAAACATATTCTTTCAATAGTAATTTTAAAGCATCAGCGAAAGCCTGTAGAAGACCATAATAACCTACTATATTTGGTCCTAATCTTCTTTGCATACTAGCCATTGTTTTTCTTTCTGTTATAGTTACAAAAGCTACACTAAGTAAAGCAGGAATAGTAATTAATAATACTTCAAATATAGAAATTAAGGTCATTAAATTAAACATGATTTATTACTTAGGTAAACTATATTTATAATATCTTTATTAAATTATAAATAGATAGGTTAATATTTCTTAATATTAAATTATATTATACCTTTTTTCCAGTATATTATTTCATATTGTTATTTTTTATTTTCATTTATTTTCATTTATTTTTATTTATTTTTATTTATTTTTATTACAATACATTATATTTTAAATAATTTTTAACTTGATTATAATAAAAATTATTATAATTTAATAAATAACTTTGAAAAAAGTAACTTTCAAAGTTATTTATGTAACATATAATAAAAGGAAAGCCATCATAAGAGCAAATAAACCTGTAGCTTCAGCAAAGGCAAACCCTAATATAGCATAAGAAAATAATTGACCTCTTAATGAAGGATTTCTAGAAACACCTAAAATTAATGCACCAAAAACTACACCAATACCTACACCGGCTCCTATTAAACCTGTAGTTGCTAAACCTGTACCTATTATTCTTGCAGCTTGTATCATATTAATATGAATATATTACTATATAGGAATCCTATATTACTTATATATATAACTATATATATATATGATATTTAAATATATTTTACTTTATAAAAAGAGAATTAATATTGAATCATAACATATAAATATACAAAAAGATATGGAGGAATCGAACCTCTAATTTATGATCTGCAATCAAAACATATAACCATATATTACATATCTTTTTTTTTCTAATGAAAAATTGAGAATATAAATGAAAACTAAAGGTGATTTAACATTTTTTTAAATTAGTAGCCAAATCAATTAGACTATTTTCAAATAAACTAATTAAAGGAACTATAATTAAAAAATATGAAAAATATATAACTGTAGAAATTTGTCCTAACTCAATAAAAGGTGATTCAACATGTTTAGCACCTAATTGCATTAATATTAAAAAATTGCCAATAAATATAAAAAAAGCTATTTTACTTAAAGGTTTAAATTGTATACCTCTAGATTTAGATAAATCAGTATAAGGCATAGCTAATAAAATTAAAATAGCAGAAAACATAGCAATTACACCTAATAATTTATTAGGTATTGATCTTAATATAGCATAAAAAGGTAATAAATATCATTCAGGAACTATAGCTGGTGGAGTTTGCATAGGGTTAGCCATAACATAATTTTCACTATCTCCTAATATATTAGGCATAAAAAATACAAAAATAGATAATACTAATATAAATATAAATACAGTTATTATATCTTTAAAAATAAAATAAGGAGCAAAAGGTAATCTATCATAATTACCTGATATACCTAAAGGATTACTAGATCCTGCTATATCATGAAGAGCAATTAAATGCATTAATACTAATGCAGCGAGAACAAAAGGTAATACAAAATGTAAAGCAAAAAATCTATTCAAAGTTGCATTATTAACAGAAAAACCACCTCAAATAAATTCAACTATATCTTGCCCTACTCATGGTATAGCACTCATAAGATTAGTAATAACTGTAGCACCTCATAAAGACATTTGACCATATGGTAAAACATAACCTAAGAATGCAGTAGCCATCATTAATATAAATATTATAGTACCTATAGTTCAAACCAGTGTTCTTGGTGTTTTATATGATCCATAATATAAACCTCTACCTATATGTAAATAAACTAAAAAAAAAAAAGCAGAAGCTGTATTAGAATGTAAATAACGTATTAATCATCCGTTATTTACATCACGCATTATATGTTCTACTGAATTAAATGCTTCTAAAATATTAGGATTATAATGCATTGCTAAAGTAACACCTGTTATTATTTGTATAATTAAACAAAATCCTAATAAAGAACCAAAATTTCATATATAACTTATATTTGAAGGTTGTGGAGAATCTATTACATAAGAATTTATCATTTTTAAAAAAGGATGACTTTTTAATATTCTCATTAAAAAAAAATATATTTAATAATATACTTTATTCTTAAAAAATTGAATTTATTTTTATAGTTTATGTTTAAATAAAGTAAATTTAATATAAATATAATTATGAATATAATATAATTTATACTATATTGTTTATAATACGATTATATATATTTTTTATCTAAATTTAAATATATAATTAAATTGTATTAGAATTGTTATTATTAGTTCCTTCAGGTAACATAGAAAAACGTGATTGATATATTTCCATTTGTGAGTATGTTTTACTTCATGCTAAGTTTAATTTTAAATACTCACCACGTACATATAACATTTGACCTAATTCCTCTGTATTATGTACACCACCACTATCACGATTAGCTAAAGCTAATTGAGATAAACATTTTTTAGAATATTCAATGTTTGGATCATCAATATTATATAAACCTTTGAAATATCTATTGGCTGTCTCAAATTCTTGCTGTTTTAATTCAGCAAGTTTAGGATTTCTATCCAAATAATTTAAATTTATTTTTCAAGCTATAGGAGATACATCATAGATTTGTTTACGTAATATTTGCATATTAGCTAAATGTTCCTTTTTTTCCTCTTCAGTATAAAATTGATCTTCAGCTTCAGGAGTTAATGTACCCGGAGCTGGATTTTCCGAAAAAAAAGGATTACGTATTCTCATATCAATAGGAAGACGACGTATAGCTTGAATTCTTTGTGCAGCATCAGCTATAGGTATAGTAGTATATGCTGTATCAGTAGAATTATTATCTGAAAAATCATTTAAATTAGAATTTCTTGGTTGAATATCCTCTGGTCATGTTGATTCAAGAGCTGCTTTAGCAGCAATATTAATTCCTCTTGCTGTTGCTACTGAAGCAGGAGTAGGTGTAGTTTCTCTACTAAGTGTTGGAGTAGCAGAACCTGATCTAGAACCAGAATTAGTATCAGAAATTGGAGCATCAGGCATATCTATATCTGTATCAGATCCATCAGAACACATTGTATTTATATTAGATAATTTTTTGTCATTTTTTTGAATATCTTTATTTGTATAATAATTATCTATATTACCATTTATAGGTGATTTATAAATGTCATCATTAATATAAATATACACAATCATACGTATAATGTCTCTGAAAAATCTAGAAAAAATAATGAAAAAACAAGATAATCTTATATCTATATCAAAATGTAAAAAACATAATCTGATAATATATATTATTATAGAATAAGAAATTACAGTAATAATATTTTCCTTATTAAATACTTTTCTGTTAATTTTTTTAATATACATTAATATGTTATTCTGCATATTATAATAAAGAAAATTGTCTTTTTTATCTAAATCAAAAAACAAATTTTCTCTTTTTACATAAAATAAGCCTAACATTATTAATAATAATAAGCTATTATCGATTAAATATAAATATGGAACCAATATATATAATATAAAACCTATTAATATATATAAAGCATATGATGTTATATTACCTGTATTCAAATTAGTAATACTTTTACTTAAATTAATTAATCCTTTTTCTAATCCAAAAGGTCCTATTAACTCAATAGAACCTTTATCAATAATCTTAGTGGTTTGACTACCTAAATCTAAAATTAAATTAGTTATATATTTATTATAAAAAAATTCTATTAAAAATCTTTGATTAAAAAATCCAAATAAATTATAACCAAGTCTAGTAAATTTAAAGTAAATAAATAATTTAGGTAAAAATTCACTTAAAATAATAGCTAAAAAACTAAATATAATTGTAAATATCAAAGGTAATAATTTAAAAAAAATTGGTACAGCAAATTCAGTATTTAACATAATTTCATGTAAAGGATGAATATATATACTATTATCTATAAAAAAACCAGAACCTAAACCAATAAAAATATCTTTAGTTATATAACCAAAAAATATAGAAAGTATAGCTAATAAAATCAAGGGTAAATTCACAAAAATACTATCTTCTTGAGCTATTTTATAATTAATTCTTGATCCGTTAGGATAAGATAAAAAAGTTAAATACAAAACTTTAATTGAATATAAAGTAGTGAAAATAGCACCAATAGTAGCTAATAAAAATATTACAATACCAGAAAAATAAAATTGCCCATATGTAGATTCAAGTATAAAATCCTTGGAATAAAATCCAGTCATAAAAGGGAAAGCTACTAAACTAAGAGAAGCAATTAACATAACTGAATATGTAAGAGGTAAAAAAGATTTTAATCCTCCATATTTTCTGAAATCTTGATTATCTGCCACTGCATGTATAACGGCACCAGCACCTAAAAATAAAAGTCCTTTATAAAAAGCATGATTAACTAAATGAAATAAAGCTATGTTATAGCTAGATAAACCAACCGCTATAATCATCATACCTAATTGACTCATAGTAGAATAAGCAATAACTTTTTTAATATCTTGTTGAAATAAACCTATAAGAGAACTAAATAAAGTTGTAATAGATCCTATTCATAAACATAACATTAATACAGTTGAACTATATTCTATTAAAGGAGATGTTCTAATTAATAAATATACACCTGCTGTAACCATAGTAGCAGCATGAATTAGAGCAGATACTGGTGTAGGACCTTCCATAGCCATAGGCAATCAAACATGTAATCCTATTTGAGAACTTTTAGCCATAGCACCTAAAAGTAAACAAATTCCTACAATAATTATTATATCTTTGTTTAAAAAAGGTGATAATGAAAATATTGTAGAATAATCTATATTACCTAAAGATCATAATATAGCAAACATACCTACTGTTAAAAAACAATCTCCTACTCTATTTGTAAGTAAAGCAGAAACAGAACTTTGATTTGCAGCTATTCTAGTAAATCAAAAACTAACTAAAAGATATGAACATATACCAACACCTTCTCAACCTACAAATAATAATAACATGTTATTAGATGTAACTAATACAATCATCATAAAAGTAAATAAATTTAGATAACTAAAAAATCTTTGATTATGTGGATCGTGACTCATATATTCTATTGAATATACATGTACTAATAAAGATATTATTAATACAGGTATAAGCATAGATACTGTTAAAGAATCAAAATAGAATCCTCATAAAATATTTAAAAATTCGGAATCAATTCATCTAAATATTTGAATTGATACAGGTACATTATTCATACCTACTTCAATAAAAGCAAATACAGTTAATAATGTAGTTATTATTACAGAACTACATGTTATTATTTGAGCACCTTGTACTCCGATTTTACGACCTAAAAAACCGGATACTGTTGCACCTAATAAAGGTAAAACTATTATAGCTAAATACATTATTTATATTCTATTGTAACACTACCTCTTAATCTATAAAAAGCTACAAGAATACCTAAACCTATAGCTGATTCTGCTCCAGCTATTGCTATAATATATATAGCATAAGTTTGACCTAATATATCATCAAAGCTAAGTGAACTTACCAGTATTAAGAACGTAACAGCTAATAACATTATTTCAATTGAAATAAGCATTAATATTATATTTTTTCTATTTAAAACGAATCCTAAAATTCCTATCATAAAAAGTATTAAGGATAAATTCATATTTTTATTTATTAAATAATTTATTGTACTTTATATTTATTTTTAAAATTATTGCTCTTGTAATCAATAAAGATATTTTTCTATAGATACTGATTCTATAACTATTGGCATAGAACTGTGTAAAATTCCACATATTTCCGAACATTGACCATAAAAAATACCTTCTCTATTAATAAAAATAGAAATTTGATTCAATCTCCCGGGATACGCATCACATTTAATACCCAAAGCTGGACAAGCGAAGCTATGTATTACATCAGCAGCTGTTATAATAAATCTTATATGCGTTAATTCAGGCAAAATTACTTTATTATCAACTTCTAACATTCTTAAAGTACCTTCCTCTAAATCAGATTCAGGTACGATATATGAATCAAATTCTATAAAATCCCCTTCATTATTTAAAAAATCTGGATATTGATAACTTCAATATCATTGATGACCTTCTGCTAATACTGACATAGCAGGATCAGTTACTTCATCCATTAAATATAATAGTTTAAAAGATGGAAATGCTATAAGTATTAATATTAATGCTGGTGTAATAGTTCATACTAATTCTATTAAAGTTCCGTGATTTACATATTTATGTGAAATGGGAGCTCTATCACTAGTATAGTTTCTAATTATAGAAACTAATATTCATCCTACTCCAAATAGTATAATTACTAAATAAAACATTATATTATCATGTAATTCTTCTAATCCTTCCATTTGTGGTGTAGCACTATCTTGAAAATAAATACCCCAGGGAATAGGTGTATCATTATAGTCTAAAATATAATTTATATTAAACATGTTTCTAAAATTATTAAACAATTTCTGTTATTAATTTATGATTATATAATTATTAATTAATATCAAAATTATAACTAGAACTTATAAATAGTGTGTAAATAATTAATTGAATTAAAAAAAGAAATATAGTTATATAACATAATTAATTATATGTATTTTTGAGTAGAAAATTAATGTGATAAGTGTTAAGAAATCCATAGATTGTAAGGGTAAACTTATAAATGCATGTGGTTTAGGTGGACTATTTAAACATCATTCTAATGAATTATTAGATCTATTTACAAGAGTTTGAAATGTATCACTATAAAATTGAGGTCTTAATCAAGGATATCTAGATACAATTTTACCTTCAACTAATTGTATATATACTATATATAAGAATAATCAAGTAGCTATCACTGAAATAATTGAACCAAAACTACTTATAATATTTCAACCTGCATAAGCATCAGGATAATCACTAATTCTTCTGGGCATTCCTTGTAAACCTAAAAAATGTTGAGGGAAAAATGTAGCATTAACTCCTACAAATAAAATTCAAAAATGAACTTTAGATAATAATATATTATATTCTAACCCTAGTATTTTAGGTATTCAGAAATATCATGCACTAAATAAAGCAAACACTGCACCCATAGATAATACATAATGAAAATGAGCAACGACATAATAAGTATCATGGAAAGCAATATCAAGAGAAGCATTGGCTAATATAACTCCACTTAATCCACCTATAGTAAACATAAATACAAAACCTAAAGCAAATAACATAGAAGATGTTAGTTGTAAAGATCCTCCATAACATGTAGCTAATCAACTAAATATTTTAATACCTGTCGGAACAGCTATAATTAATGTAGCAGCTGTAAAATAAGCACGTGTATCTACATCTAAACCTACACTATACATGTGGTGAGATCAAACTACAAAACCTAAAATACCTATAGACATCATGGCGTATATCATACCAAGATAACCAAATACACTTTTATTAGAATTGGCTGAAATAGTAGTACTAATAATACCAAAACCTGGTATTATTAAAATATAAACTTCAGGATGACCAAAAAATCAGAAAAGATGTTGGTATAAAATAGGATCACCTCCACCTGCTGTTTCAAAAAAAGATGTATTAAAATTTCTATCTGTTAATACCATTGTAATTGCACCGGCTAATACTGGTAATGATAACAAAAGTAATACAGCTGTTATTATAACAGCTCAACCAAACAAAGCTAATTTATGTAATTTTATACCTGGACTTCTCATGTTTAGTATTGTAGTTATAAAGTTTATAGCACCTAATAAACTACTTATACCAGATAAATGTAAACCAAAAATAGCTAAATCTACGCTAGGTCCACTATGACTTTGTATACCTGATAATGGTGGATATAATGTCCAACCTGTACCTGCTCCATTTTCTATTACACTTGCAAATAAGAATAAAATCAAACTAGGTGGTAATAATCAAAAACTGATATTATTTAATCTAGGAAATGCCATGTCAGGTCCTCCCACTAAAAGTGGTAATAAAAAATTACCAAATCCTCCTATTAATGCGGGCATAACCATGAAAAAAATCATTATTATAGCATGGGCAGTAATTATACTGTTATATAATTGATTGTCTCCTATATATTGTACACCTGGTCCAGATAATTCCAATCTAATTAATACAGAAAATGCAGTACCTATTAAACCAGAAAATAAAGCAAATATCAAATATAATGTTCCTATATCTTTAGCATTTGAAGATAAAAATCATCTTTCTTTTCATAAACTTATAGATGATTTTAATATTTCTTGTTTTTCATTATAATTTATAGTATTTTGTTTGTATGAATTATTATTTATATATATATGATGTGAAGGATAATTAATAGAAGGAATAGGTATAAAGAAATTAGATAATTACTACACTAATTTTTTTTTATTAATGTAAGTACATTGTTAATATAATCTATATACATAAAATATATATAAAATAATATATAAGATAATGTATTATTTTATTTAATCTTATCCAAGAATCGAACTCGGATCTGGATATTAGAAGTATCTTGCTTTGCCATTAAGCTAATAAGATTTATATATATTCATATACATATATAGTTATATATGAATATATATTTTTTTTTATTTTCAAAAACTATTAAATGTAGAATATTTTGATAAACTATTTAAATATAAAGTATTATTAAAATGAATTTTATTTTGAATAGTATCTATATTTAAAGCTTTTTTACCTAATTCAAAAGTAAAACCTAAAGTTAAAATTAAAAAAAAGATAAGCATTATAAATAAACCGTATATACTATTAGTATAAGCACTTACAACATAAGGATAAACTAATAAAATTTCAAGATCAAATAATAAAAATAATAAAGCAAAAATAAAGAAAGATATGCTAAATTGTGTTCTATTTTGACCAAGAAATGAATGGAAACCACATTCAAAAACACTATTTTTTTCTTTATATGGATTATGTGGAGCTAATATTAAATTAATTATTAATAAAATAAATGCTAATAAAGGTATAAAAATAAAAAAGAAAATAGTACTAGTCATTTAAGTATTAAAAAATAAAAGTGCTAATATATTAGCCATACTTAATCATTCTTGTGGCATGAACATAAATAAAGTAATTACTAAAGTTAATATAGAAATAGTAAATGTTAAAGAACTAGATAATCTAAAAATATCATTATCTTTAATAATAATAGAGTCTATATTATTTTTATTTGATATATATTCAGTAGAAATTATATTAAATTTATAATTAGATTCGTCAAAAAAAATTTGTTTTATTATGCCTAAATAATAAACAGCACCTATAACACTAGTTAATATAGCAATTAATGTAAGAAAAATATAACCATTTTCTAGAGCGGCACTTAAAACCATCTGTTTTGCGAAAAAT
>WNGD01000710.1_pt1 | contig 35938 bp, 35 predicted proteins | sample 5400671 | NCBI WGS metagenome assembly WNGD01 (sample SAMN13153369, study PRJNA577476) | soil metagenome | isolation source: 40 cm soil or saprolite under grassland replicate 2 | place: USA:California | collected 2016-06-15 | reverse complement strand
ACCGCCCTGGTACTGGGAGCGATCAAAGCCCGCTACACCCATCAGAGTCCCGTGCGGGCTGGCCTCGAATTTCTCGTGGTCGTCACCCTGGGGACGCTGGCTGGTGTGGGGCTCGGCCTGCTGTTGCATGCAGGATAAACCTGACTTTGGCGCATCTGCTTATGCTGGTTCGGGTCGGACTTTGGACTGGTAGGCGTGCCATTGCTGTTCATCGAGCCCCAATGCTTCTTTGAGCAAAGTGAGATCGGGATCGCTGAGACTTTCTCCTGCCTGGCAGCAGTGTTGGCCGATTTCCTGTTCCTTCAGAGAGCGCCTGATCCTGGTGTTCGCATCCTGTCCTTCGAGCTGTTTCAACTCAAGCAAGTCTTTCAAGAGCACTGCTTTCCACTCATCAAGGGTATACACATCATCTTCCTTCTCATGAACGAGTGATCGGGGTCCTTCCTTCTGGACACACACACTTCACTCAAAAGGTCGTAACATCCGCTCCAGAACGGAGAGGCAATGCACGAAAGAACGAGGACGAAGCCCGCGAGACCAGCACCAACCTGTCGGATGACCGGGGGGGTGTACGCAAGGAAAAAGTGCCCAGGGGTCCTCCTTCCCCGCATACCTGTACAAGGATCGTGTGGCACATTCCTACGTCAAGCTCGGTGTGACGACATGCCAGATGCCACCAAACCCCTCGCCAGTCGTTTGGCCGGGACCCGTATCACCTGAATAGGTGTAGAGCGGGTGGCCGTTGGCGTCCGCTATGATGGTCAACGTCCCTGGGAGGGACGTTGCACTCGTAGGTGTGCCCGAGCCGGACACGACGAGTGGGGGCCATGCCCCGGCGCATCCACCGCTACAGACCGTCGACGGCGGCACGTCGGAGGTGCGGTAATAGAGGGTCAAGCCTTGAGCATTCGTGAGAATCGTCTTCGACATGCCATTCACCGTGGCCGTCGCTGTCTTGATGAGACTGCCGGTACTGCTGGCTGTCGGTGTCGTCCCTCCGCTGCCGTATCCCCCACCGCCATACCCGCTACTGGTTGGAGTCGTTCCTCCCGATCCTGAACTACTGGTGTTACTCCCACAGGCTGCCAAAAACAGGACAAGTGTTGCTACCATGAGGGCGATGCACCAGGCACGCCTCAAAACGTTTGAGATGGAAAGATTGCGCTGAATCATGGGTTCTTCCCTCGCTTCCATGGGAACGAGTAATGGAACGACTTAGTGATATAGAGATATATACACGTTGAAGTTACAGAGAAGATCGTTTTCACCTCCCTCGTCGTGGAAGTACGCCAGGTGATCTCCACAGACCTGTCCTAATCAGTCAATGGTAACACCGTCCCGTTGGAACGAGCTGCCCACGAGTGGGCATTGGAGTTACACGTCCGCACCGCTCCCTACTCATCAGCTTTTCGTTGTGTTACTCGGCGTGGAAAGTGGCCTTGTCTCGCATGGGAGGGGAGTTTGACAGAAAGGTTCGTTGCGTTCTCGATGAGGAGGCAATGGTGTAACTTGCTCACGTATAGACCGTTAGGGAAAAGTTTGCTCCCTCTCTCACGACAACGAAGGTTCCTTGAGCAACCTGCATGATTTAGGAGAAGATCTGCTCGAGTGCTTTTATGGATCTTAGGAAGATGAGACAACCATGAACAAGCGTACAAGACGAAGAGTATGGCTAGCATCCCTCCTGCTGGTTGTGGCCGCACTAACCGCGGTGACAGCACTGCATGGGACGACACCAACGACGACGTTTGCCCACGACAGCAAACATCATCCGACGCCTACCCCCACACCTACCACGCCGACCACGCCCACACCCACACCTACCATCACACCGCTTATGATCACGACGACGTCGCTGCCGAATGGAAACGTGTGTGCCTCCTATACTGCCTACATTACCGCGAACAAAGGAGGGGGCTCCTCGCTTGACACGTGGACGATTGTGTCGGGCGCGCTTCCGGCCGGACTGACGATGGCGACCTCCTACGGGATCGAGTCCACCGTCGTGTTCGGCACGCCCACGACGGTCCAAACCAGCGCGTTCACCGTCCAGGTTCAAGACAGCGCTGGTGAAACGGCGACGCAGCCATTGAGCATCACCATCGATCAGCCGTCTCCACTGGTGATCACCAGCCCAACCCCGCCGCCAGCGACCGTCGGGACCTCGTACTTCACCAACCTCTTTGCCAATGGCGGGTGCCAACCCTACACCTGGTCGATTACGGCGGGACAGCTGCCTCCCGGTCTCGCGCTGACCACAGGGTCAAATGGGGGGACTACTATCAGCGGCACTCCCACAGCGAAAGGGACGTACACGTTTACCGAGACAGTAACGGACAGCGCAGGCGTGCATGCCTCCCAGCAGTTCAGCATCACCGTGAACTGACCAGTCCTGTAAGTGGTTGTTCCCCTGGCGAGGCTTTCCTGGCACGGCAGGCAGCCCAGACACACTACCCTGTTACGACGAGGAGGACACGCTCGCATGAAAATTATGAGTAGCACCATACACAAAGGAGGAAGACACATGAATCGTTCTGGATGGCGGTCGTACCTGACCGCACTTCTCACTGCCATCATTGCCGGCGTCAGTCTGCTGAGCCTGAGCAGTCTCCCCGCCTGGGCGGCCAAAGCGGGCACCATCAAGGAGTTCCCCATTCCTACGAAGAGCGCGCCTATAGGTATCACCGCCGGGCCGGATGGCAACCTCTGGTTCACGGAGATCACGAATGGCGAGGGCGACATCGGGCGCATCACGCCCAGTGGCAGATTCACCGTGTTCCCCATCCCCACAGCCAATAGCGGGCCTTCCGGCATCACGGCCGGGCCCGATGGCAACCTCTGGTTCACCGGAGACGGTGCGAACAACATCGGGCGCATCACCACCGGGGGCAGCTTCACCGCTTTCCCCATCCCCACGGCCAATAGCGGGGCTCAGGGCTTCACCGCCGGGCCGGATGGCAACCTCTGGTTCACCGAAGTCGGTGCGAACAACATCGGGCGCATCACTACCGCGGGCCTCATCACTGAGTTCCCCATCCCCACGCAGAGTAGCTTCCCCGTCGGCATCACGGCCGGGCCGGATGGCAATCTGTGGTTCACCGAAGACTTTGGGAACAAGATCGGGCGCATCACCCCTGCAGGCAGTATCACCGAGCTCCCCCTGCCAACGACCTGTGGGTCCTCCTCTTTTGGCTGTGGGCTTCGAGGCATCACCGCCGGGCCCGATGGCAACCTCTGGTTCACGGAGTTGAATGGGAGTGGGAACAAGATCGGGCGCATCACCCCTGCGGGCAGTATCACCGAGTTCCCCCTGCCAACGACCTGTGGGTCTTCTGCTGGCTGCGGGCCTTTCGGCATCACCGCCGGGCCGGATGGCAACCTGTGGTTCACAGAATTCGATGGCAACGCCATCGGGCGCATCACACCCAGTGGCAGCTTCACCGGATTTTTTGGCATCCCTACAGCCAAGAGCAGACCTGAGGGCATCACCGCCGGGCCGGATGGCAAGTCCCTCTGGTTCACCGAGGAGAATGCGAGCAAGATTGGGCGCATCACCACGCAGTAGTGTGTGAGGGCAAGCTGCGGCAGCCGAGCGCAGGGCAGGGAACCCACGCATCACCCTGGTGCAACGAGGAGAACACGCTCACATGACACCCAGGAGCCGCACCACACGCACAGGAGGAAGCAGAACGAAACGGTTCCTGCCTGCGTGCTGTTCCTGCTGATGTCGAGCATGGTGCCGTATAAGGATTCATATACGGCACCAGACACTCTTTTCTACGCTACCTCACGTGTGTCGCCGCGCTTCTGTAGCCCATTTGCCGTCCTGTGTTACCCCTGGGAAGAGCTGGCAGTTTTCCTACTTATACGGCACACAGAAAGGCGAGACGATGACCACGACCTCTGAAGCGGTTGAACTGTTCCTTGCCAGCTTACGTACCCGTTCGGCTCCAGCCAATACGATCAAGTCGTACTCCCACGACCTGAGGCACTTTGTGCAGGCGGTTCCGGCGGACCTGGCTTCCGTTTCGGCACCTGCGATCCAAACCTTTCTCGATGGCGATGAACACCATAGTCCTGCAACACGGAGGAGACGCTACTCGACCCTCTGTGCCCTGTACCGGTGGTTGGTTCGTCAGGAACTCGCCCAGAGCAATCCCATGGAACGCCTCGATCCGATTGCGCAGCCACGCAAAGAGCCGCGCCCGCTCAAGCCGGATATCGTCGAGCAGATTCTCAAAGCCATTCCTGCATCCAACCTGCGTGATCGCGCCTTCTTCACCTTGCTCTATGAAACGGGGATGAGAGTGGGAGAGGGACTCTCCATTCAATACAGTGATGTCGATCTCTCCCAGGACGATGAGAAGATTCGCGTCTTTGGCAAAGGACAACGGGAGCGCACCGTGCTGCTTGCTGCCGCTCCAGAGAGTATTCGACTCCTGCGCCGTCATCTCAAACACAGCCGGATTACTGCCGGATCAGTCTTTCGCGGAGACCCTCGTTATGGTGGGAGTCCGCTGCCACTGGATTAGAGTGTGATTCGCAAAGCATGGAGCACGTATTGTGAAGCCGCAGGCGTCCAGGCCACGATTCACCAGCTCCGCCATAACAGAGCAACCCTGTTAATTCAAGCAGGAGTTCCTGTGACTACGGTTCGCAAACAGTTGGGGCATCGCAATCTCCAAAGTACGCTCCGCTATGCCGAGATGGACCAGGCGACCGTCAAACAGGATCTGCTGGAGTATCAACGGCGGAAAGGCGGGCGACGCTGAACCAATGGCAAAAACCTACTCCTGGAGTACCGATGCAGAGGAGGTGCGACGGCTCTTCACCCTCACGTTCGATGATTTGCATTTCCTGGAGCCTTTGCGTGCCGATGCGCAGCGACTCTATCGGGCTCTGGTGCTGGTCTGGGCACGAGTCGAACGTGTCCTGGTCTCAGATCCAAGCAGCATCCCAGAAGAGGTGATCACTCATGTCAGTAAACAGCTCAGCCTGAAGCCTTCTGTCCTCTCACAGTTGCGCAATCACCCTTCAGCCAGATCAGCGACCTTTGAAGCCGTGCGTAAGCATCTGGATGTGCGTGCCTGCCAAGAGTCGGATGCAGAGCAGTTATCTGCATACTTGATCGAGAAAGTGTCCCATACAGGGAATCCGTCGGCGCTCTTCGACGCGGCAACTGACTGGATGGTGCGTACCGGGGTACTACGCCCGCTGGGAGAGACGACCATTGACCGCCAGATCTATCAAGTCCGCAATCAAGCGGAAGATACCTTGTTTGAGCAGGTAGCATCCCAACTGTCTGATGAAGACCGGGCCAAGCTGGACGCAGTGCTTGATACGTCACAGAGTGATAGTCGCCTTGCCTGGCTTGGTGCCCCACCACGCGTTGCTTCCGTTCCCGCCATCAAGGAGGAGTGTGAGCGCTTAGTGCAGGTTCGGCAGTCGTTACCCGCCTCGCTCAATTGGGGAGTCATGACCACGAATCGTTTGCGCCAATGGGCAGCCATCGTGAAGAAACACCGAGCACGCAATATCCGGTTGTATCCTGCTGCCAAACGCTATCGGTCTCTCGGCGATGGCGCAATCATTAGGGATCGCACTGCATGAGCTAGAACGGGTCTATGATTGGTATCTGAGGGAAGAAACCGGTGCCTAGCAGCGATTAGCAGGCTGAGCAACTACCATCGCTCTCTCCCTTTGACGATGAAGTTTGGGGACGGAACCACCTCATCCTCTGATGGTATCCGCTTCGGCATGGCAGCGTCCTCCCTTCATGCGCGTCACCTTCCGCGATATTTTGGCGTGCGTCGTGGTGTGACCCTGTACAATCACACGACCAATCGATGCATCTTGAACACGTGCTCCTCCAGGAATCTCTACTTATACGGCACATGGTATCCTTTCGTCAAAAATACACTTACAGGCCGACTGCTTCGGCCTGTGAAGCCGTAGTAGAGTAGTGATGACCCTTGCGGTCATCATGCGGCGGGGCGATCTGTAACCCTCCTACGTATTTACATGGGGGTAAATGTACTGTAACCCCCCAACGTACTTACATAGGAGATAGTTAAATATCTCACTATCTAAAAAATATCTTTTGGAGGGAAAAGATGACCCGAAAACGTATCTACCTGTTCACACCTATCTTCCTGACAAGCATTCTGGCCGCCCTTTTTATGCTTCTACCTACACTGGCTCAAGCTTCAGGAAGCTCCTTCATTGGAGGGTTCAACACCGTTAGTACTATCGTCTCGACCGTACCCAAAAATGGCGATGTCAACCCCTATGGCACCGTCGTCGTCCCACAATCAGTTGGTCAACTGGTGAAAGGCAACGTCCTGGTCAGCAACTTTAACAACAGTGCGAACCAGCAAGGCACAGGCACCACCATTGTACAAATCACCCCCAGTGGCAAACGTATGCTCTTTGCTCAGATCAACGCCTCTACCCTGCCGGGTGCCTGCCCTGGCGGCGTTGGCTTGACCACGGCACTCGCTGTCCTGCAACGAGGCTGGGTCATTGTCGGCAGCCTACCCACCACTGACGGAACCTCAGCAACCGCCCAAGCAGGTTGTCTGATCGTAGTGAATAGCAAGGGTAGCGTCGTTGAAACCTTCTCTGGCTCCCCTATCAACGGTCCCTGGGATATGACCGCTCTCGACAAAGGCAATGAAGCATTTCTCTTTGTCACCAACGTCCTCAATGGCACCGTCGCCGCCAATGGCAATGTTGTCAACCAAGGAACAGTTATCCGTATCAAACTGGACGTCCCCAATCAAGGCAGCGGCAAGCCCAAAATTAACTCTACTACCGTGATTGGTTCCGGCTTTCCCGAGCGTACCGATCCCGCCGCACTGGTAATCGGTCCAACCGGTGTTGGACTAAGCGGTAACACACTCTATGTTGCCGATAGTCTGAATAATCGTATCGCCGCCATCCACAATGCCGTCGAACGTACGACCACGGCACATACAGGCAGTACTGTATCAATGAATGGTTCGCTCAACGATCCCCTTGGCTTGACCATCGCCCCCAACGGAGATATCCTAACCACCAACGGCAACGATGGCAATATCGTCGAAACCACTCCTGGTGGTAGTCAGGTTGCTACAAAACTGGTTGACAACACTGGTACCCCTCCTGGAGCTGGTTGTCTCTTCGGGCTTGCAGTTGTCCCTGATGGCAGTGGTCTCTACTTCGTCGATGACTGTGACAATACCCTGAAGCTCCTGCATTGATAAAGCCCAAGAGGTAAAACTGTCACCTCAAAACACACACCCGCCAGAAAGTCTGGCGGGTGTGTGTCATAGAACACTACTGTATGCTTCCGCAATGCAGTCAGCATCTTTTTCAATAAAGACAGTGGGCTGTATAGAGAACTTTGACCTCTAACCTTTATACGTCAAAATCCGACCCCATACGCTCTTCGTCCCCCAGATGCCCGACCGCAGGCACTCAAGCTGCACAATCTGACTATGGTCCACAAAAAGGTTTACCTCTGCCCCATAGTTCTTGATGTACCATGCAAAAACCTCTGGATCAGCCGCCTCGAACATCACCTTCTCCAGACCTAAAGCTCCAATAATTTTGGCGACCGCATCGGTGCGCCACGTCTTCACATTCTCGGTAATGCCCTCGGACTCAATCATAATCATATACGCCCCCGCATCCAGAAAGCGTTTGGCCTGCCCAATAGCCCATGCCACATCACGAGTTCCCTCAGCCTCAAGCTCCTCAGCCGCTGTCGCTCCACCCGCCCCAAATTGGATACCTACCTCAGGCTTGGCCTTAAGTCCCGTCTTCTGCACCTTTTCCACTAAACGCAGCCAGTCATCTACTGGGATGGTAATAAACCCACTTGAGACTTCCAGAATATCGAAACCCAACTCCCGGCACTCCGCAATGTACCTGTTCACAGCCTCACTTCCTTGTGTCAGCACATACTCAATAAAACCTCCAGTCGAGACCAGCACATTATGACGGTGGGCCAGATCAATAATCTCCTTCACAGCATTCCTGGGCATCAGGGTGAAGGAGCCACCAGCAAATTTAATTGAATCTACGTACTCTCCCATCGTCTCCAGAATATCCTCAAAATAGCGTTTCCCAAAGGGTGTGTAGTAGGCCGCACGAATCTCGGTAATGCCGCGAGTGCGCGGTTTGCCCTCGCGCTGATTTGTACGAAGGTAGGTAAAGCCTCTCTCGTTCTCGTTCATCTCATCAATCTCTCCTTCACTGGCCTCCACTGGTCAGTGATACATTTAACAGTGCCATCAACTGCCGCACCTCCAGCGTCTCTAGCCGGGCTATCGCTTCCACAATGGCCTGCCGCCGTTGTACATCCACAAAAGGAGTTGCCAGGTGCTCAAACTTCTCCTGCGCTCTCTCCCATGACATAGGCCGTGTATGAAATCCCTCGTAATCCTGCTTCTCAACACTGAGCATCTGACCACCCAGCAGGAAAATCTGTACACGACAGGGCATCTCTTCCGGGAATCGCTTACTCATCCCCTCATCAGGTCGAATGTTCACCTTACGCAACAGGTTTTGTACATCATCACGTTTGATCCTCTCAGGTGCATACTGTGCAGGCGTGACCTCACCATCCAAGAGTGCCACAGCTATCATGTAGGGCAGACTATGATCAGCCTCCTCTTTCGTCTGCACATCCTGTTTGTTGCCCTCCTCACCACCACCGATAATATGGTAGGCTACATCAAAAATCTCAATCTCAATCCGCTCGACCTCCTCCGGTCGCAGTTGGTGAGCCTCTCTCAGTTCCAGAATGCCCTCCAAAGCAGATTGAGAATGAAATTCAGCATTGTACTTCTTGATATTGGTACGCCTCACCGCCTCAAGATTTTCCCGTGACCAGTCGATCTCAAAATGTCCGGCGATGGCATCCATAAACCCCTTATTGCCCTCAAACACCTCAAGTGGGCCAGTAATCCCTCGCATAGCCAGAAAAGCCGCATGGGTAGCTCCAAAAACAGTGTTGGGATAGGCCAGCCCTTTCCAATTGGAAAGCCGCCCGGTACGCGTGACCCGCAAGGCATTGAATGCCGTCCCGCTTATCGCCACAGCATGAGCTGTTTGCTGTTGATCAAGCCCCAAAGCCTTCGCCACTCCGGCGGCCACTGCATAGGCCCCCTGAGTCGTATGATCAAATCCCTTAGCTCGCACAGGAGCCACATCTGAGAGCCGACATTGCACCTGGTAGGCAACCGCCAGAGCCGTCAGAAACTCCTTCCCCTGCTTATTGGCATACTCACTCGCAGCCAGTACCGCCCCCACATTGTCGCTGGGATGACAGGTCTCCCCCTTCGCCAGATAGCTGTCGTTATAGTCCAGATAGCGCACAAGAGCCGCATTGTAGAACGCGGCCCTATCTGGAGCCGTCTTATCGCCACCAATTAAAGTAACGAGAGGCTTGCCACCAAAGTCTGCAAGGTGGGCCTGGAGGATTTTGATCGGTGGTCCCTCCAATGCTCCTATGGCACAGCCCAACGCATCTAACACCCGTAACTTGAGTTGTTGCCGCGCATCTTCTGAAAGATCGTCATACTTCGCCTGCACCACAAAGCCTGCAAGCTGCTCAGCCTGGGTCATGCTGGCCTCCTTCTCTGTCGCCTGATCCTGGTTTCTCTGCTTTCATTCTATGTTGCCAGCCATCCACAAGCAAACTGAGCAAGGCTACATTCATTTCGTTATACAATCGAGTGGGCAATCTCCTGCCATGTTTGTCCACCATCTGTCGTCTTGAGCACAGCAATGATATCGCCCTTGCGTATACCACCTCCTAGCTCAGGTAAGAAATGCACTCTATTATCACCCAACGCCCATCCAACCAGAGGCGACACAAAGCTAAAACCATATATGCGCTTGAACGCAACATTCATGTACCCCTTCGTCCAATGTCGCCAACCATCGCTGGTCGTATAGAACGTCTTATCATCCACCGTAGCACCCCCTGTCCAGGCATGGTTCATGTCTAGAAATTCACCATTTGTAACATCGAATGGCACTGTCGTACTCGTCCATGTCTGACCACCATCGTGCGTGACATAGATCATCGTTCCTCGTGCATATTGAGGTGCTGGCCCACTCGTGAGGACAGGTAACAGCCCATCTTGGGCATTGAAAAATCGCGGCGACCATAGAACGGCAGCCTGTGGTGAAATGGAAATACTCACCTGCTGCCATGTGCTACCGCCATCATGCGTCACATAGAGCCACGAAAACTGGGAATTGTCTTTACGGTATGAAGTACCTGCCAACCACCCTGTTGATGCTGTCACAAACTGCATTCTCGCACTGGCACTGAGAGGAGCAATACCATACGCATCATCGCTAGTCACAGAAAGCTGCGACGTAGCCAGCCCACTCGCGATCCTCTGCCATGTCTTGCCGCCATCGTTGGTGCGATACAGCGCAATGTGCTGACCTATATATGCACTACCAGGATCAACGCCAGGAAAACCATCCGTCGCTAATATCCAGCCATGCAGCCCATCAACAAAAGTAGGAGGCGTTTCCAGATTGCGAGCAATGATTACCCCGCTCTCCCAGGTTTGCCCACCATCACCGGTATGAAAGATACGCAAATACGACTGCTGCTTTGCATTATCGTAGTCAGGCTCCATCACCGTAGCAATGGTAGCTGAATGAAATTCATTGTAACATGGTGAGATAAATCCCCTGCCAAGCCCCTGCGAAGGCGCACACTTCAACATAACCTTCCAATGCACACCTCCATCCGTCGTTCTCAGGATAGCATAGCTGATCGAGCCATCTTTTGCAGAAATACTCATACTCTGCGCCCAACCAACCTTCTCATCAATCATAGAAAGCGAGTTCAAAGCTCCCGCCACTGTATTGCTGCCTCCTTGATTATCCACCTGAACCATTGTAGAAGATTGCCCTCCTGCCTTATTCTGATATCCACAACTTGCGAGGATGAGAAGAGTTGCCATGATAACGATCATCATAATAGGCGTGATATGGCGTTGCCCTGAGCTCCTGCTAATTGTGTCTGATAGCTTCATAATTGTCCCCCTGGTACTGTTCTAACAAATTTTCCTCTTGCAATAAGAGACGTTTATACGGTTGCGTTTGTTCCCAGCCCTTCAACATGTCACCCGAACTGGCTCCTCAATATTCACCACCCCTGTAACAGTTGCCAGTTGCTTCTTCCACTGCACAGAATTATAGAACGTCGTCGCCAACAAGAGGGTATGTGTCTTGCCAAAGGCATCTTCCTGGCCCATCATGCTCCACGCTGGCTTCGTTCCTCGCGCCCGTGCCTGCTCGTAACAGGGGTTAGCCAGACGAAATCCAAGATCGTTCATAGCCGCCAGTGCCGTATCGTAGCTCTGCACAGCATTGGAAAACGTCACACGCACGTAGGTTCCCGCGTGCTCAGGTAGCAGGTGTGCTGGATCGCGAGATACTGGTATGAGTGGACAGCTATGCGGACCGCTAGCGTTGTCAACACGTACTATACCTGGCACTGCTTTCAGCCGATCCACCCATAGAGGAACACCACTAACCGTAGATGCCACTGTGAACAGGTGATCGTCCTGGAAGAGCTGCCTGTCTCCCTCCGGTTTCCATGTGACGGTACAATCTGCAAAGGTTTGCAGGCCCAGATCGGTCACAATTTTCAGTGCTTGTGCATACGTCACAGGCGTTGAAAACTCAACAATAGCTGCATAAACCGGCTCTGTCGGCTTGCCATCCGTCCCTGGCTCCGGTGTCATGCTACTCCCCAAAGGCTTAACACCTGCTGGCAGCCCCGGCGTACTTTCCACTTCTGGATGATGAGAGGCAAAAAGCACTACAAAACTCGCCAGCAAAGCACCAATCACCAATACCGCTGCCAGCATCTGAAGAAACGAAGCCACACCTCTTTTACGCCGGGAAGGCTGTATTGGCAAAGGGTAGGCTGCAGGAGATGCCACATCAGAAATCACCAGTTCAGCTCCCTCATCCTGCATATTCTCCCTCCTCTCTACGATCCTCCCCCACACACGCTCAATAGAGCCAGCATTTTTAACGGACAGAAGTTGGTACGTCTGCTGCAAATCATGAATTAAACGGACATCCTCATCGGACACATTTTCAGGAGATTGCTCAATCTGCTCACCTACAGCTTCGGGAGGGAAGCTCTTCTCATCTTCTTTCATAGCGTACCTTCCTCTTGTTTCGTGTATATACTCCGTAACTGTTTGAGCGTGCGTGAAAGCAGCATGCGTACCGCCCCTTCGCTCTTTTCCACCACCAGTGCTATTTCAGGACAGGTCAAACCATGCCCAAAGCGCAATTGCAAGACCTCCTGTTGTAGTGGTGACAACTCCTTCAAAGTCGTATGCAAGCGTGCATACTCTTCCTGCCGTAGAGCAACCTGCTCCGGGGCCATCTCCTCATCCTCATCTATAGTCTCCGTCACCTCTTTGAGTGAAATGCTGGGATGACGTATAAAACGCCGGTAGTGATCTGCCACTTTATTGCGAGCCACTCGCCACAGCCATGCCTGCTGCTCCTTTTCACTGGCGGTCAAGAAATCCCCTCGCTCCAATGCCGCCAAAAAAACTTCCAGCAAGATATCCTCCGCATCCTCGCGTGAAGCGGTCTGCCGGTACATATAGGCAAAAAGAGCGGGTGCATAACGCTGATACACAAGTGCATCCGGCGCATTATCAAGCAGGCCACCTTCATGTCGCTGCATCTATTTTCCTCTTCTGGTGAGATATCTCGTATATATATCGCAACCGGCGAGGAAATATAACAATTACTCCACCATCTCCGCTACAATCTTCCCTGACAGCATCACCAGCGGCACACCACCACCTGGATGCGTACTCCCACCTACAAAATACAAATGATTGATCCCCTTAGCACGATTACCTGGGCGCGTAAACGGAGCCATCCGCGCATTCGAGGACAGTCCATAAATCGCACCACGGTTTGCTCCATATCTATGCCAAAAATCTTCTGGTGTCAGCATAGCCTCACACACAATATGCTCCCTCAAATCTGCTAGCCCCGCCTGTGGATACATCGCCAGCACATTCAGCACTCGCTCTCGATACGGAGCAGCTTCACGTTGCCAATTCACTTTCGGGGTTAAATACGGTGCATTGACCAGCACAAAGAGGTTTTCATGGCCTGCAGGGGCCTGGCTGGCATCAGTACGGCTCGTCGCACAGATATAGATGGTAGGATTATGTTGTGGCACACGTCGCACAAAGAGATCATCAAATTCAGCATGGTAATCGTCCGAGAAAAAGATATTGTGATGCGACAACTGCGGATAGAGCTTATCAGTGCCAAGCATCAATACAAAGCCCGAACTCGATGGCTCCAATCTCTCCAAACGTCGCACCAGCCGCTCATCACATACCGCAGGTGAAAGCAACTGACGATGCGTCGTCACCACATCACTATTGGCAATCACCACATCACAGCGCACCACTCGCCCGTCGTCGAGCACCACACCTCGCGCTTCACCATGCTCCACCAGGATACGTTGCACACCACAATTCGTCTCAATACACACTCCCAACTCCCGTGCTAGCCTACCTAACGCCTGAGCCAGCGTATAAATACCACCCTGCAAATACCAGCCACCCGAAGCCAGTTCCACATAGGGAATGATGCTATAAACAGCCGCCACCTGATACGGCGATGAGCCATTATACGTCGCATAGCGGTCGAACAACTGCTGCACATGCTCATCCTCAAAAAATCTCCGCGCACACTGATCCAGCGTCTGCGGTGTCAGAGCAGCCAGCACCGCCCTGAAACGTGAGAACGCCTCCCATTGGGGTAGGACGTGATCATAGGGATCAGGCGCAACAACTGGTCCCGCGTAGGGGCCCTTGTGGCCGCCCGTTGGGGTGGAGCATCATCATATGGATTGGGCGGTTCACCCGTTTGAAAAGACCCACTCTTGGGGCCGCTTGCAGGTGGAGTGCTATGCCCCCTCAACACATAGCGTACAAACATCCCCAACACATTCAACGGCCCACCCAAACTCTGATACAGAAACGGATCTGCCGCCGCTGCATAAATACGCTCCGCATAGCTCATGAAGCACCGCAAAGCCTCCCCATCATGCTCATTCACCCGCGCAAATTCCTCAACCAACCTCTCAAAGTCGCGCCAGGCATTCAACACCAACCCATCATGATAAAAATAACGATACGTTATGTCGAGTGGAACCAGCTCAAGATAATCTTCCAGACGCCGTGAGACGGACTCAAAAAGCTCACGTAACACAACCGGCATGGTAATCAGCGATGGCCCCGTATCAAAGCTAAAACCATCTCTCACCAGTTGATTAAGCTTTCCCCCAATTTGTGGCTGACGCTCAAACACCCGCACTCGATATCCCTTTGCCGCCAAACGAATAGCTGTTGATAGACCTCCAATACCGGCACCTATGACGATAATATGTTTTTTATAGTCAGGCATACTATTTCCTTCCAAAACGGAAAAGACTCAGCGAAATCAAAAAAGAATAACTGAAAACATTGCCATGCTCTCGCTACGATGATATAGTGTGCATGGTACCACACCACTCCAGAGGTCAAAGAAGGCACACCCATGATACCAGCCCATAAGTTCCCGCTCGGCAGGCGGCTTGTCTGGCAACTCATCGAACGCTCGTTTCGCAAGTACTTCGACCGTGTCTACTTCCGTATGCGCGGTACCTATACCGATGAGCAGCGTGCCACCCTGCCTATGCTCATCTGTGCCAATCACTCTAGCTGGTGGGATGGCTATGTCATCGCCCTCGTCGAGCGGCTGCTCAACGTCGATGGCTATCTGATGGTTGAAGAGGCCCAATTGAGCCGTTACTTTTTCTTCATCTGGATCGGCTGCTTCTCTGTAGATCGCCACAATCCCCGTGCCGCCCTACAATCGCTCAAATATGCCGCTACACTGCTCAAAGGGCAACCTGGACGCATGGTCAGCCTCTTCCCACAAGGCGAAATTTCTCCCAATGATCGCCGTCCGCTCATCTTCTACAACGGGGCTGCTTACCTGACACGTATGGTCGCCCCTGTACTCTCTTATCCCTTGGCGATCCGCATCGAATATCTGGCCGAACAACGCCCTTCCCTTTTCATCAGCCTGGGCGAAGCTATGCTCATTCATGCCAAAGAGACCAGCGAGCCGACCTTTCTGCAAACATGCACTTCGCGCCTGCAAGAAGCCCTCACCATCGAACTCGACCAGTTGCGCACCGATGTTATCAATGGCGATTATACTAGCTTCAAGCCCGTCATCACAGGCAAGCAATCGACGAACAGAATATTCGATACCCTCTTGTTTAGAAAGCAAATTGCTCGACAATGATCACAAATATATTCTTCATCTATTGGCTCATTGTATTTGCCTCTTTATTCACTATGTTCCTGCTCCTCATCATTAATTTGTTGACCTTCCCTCGATTACATAAACCACCTCATACGTCAACCCTCCCCTATATCTCCATCCTCGTACCCGCTCGTAACGAAGAACAGCACATTGAAGCCTGCGTTCGCTCCCTTCTCTCTCAAACATATCCCCGCTTAGAAATTCTTGTCCTCAACGATAATAGCACCGACAACACAGCAGCTATCGTCCAGCGCATCATCAACGCACTGCCCGCAACAAAAACCGAACAACTACGACTTTTAGAAGGCCAACCTCTACCCCAAGGATGGGTAGGTAAAAATTTCGCCTGCCAGCAACTGGCACAACAGGCACAGGGCGACTATTTGCTCTTCACAGACGCTGATACTCTCCATGAGCCAACCATGGCCGCATCTGTCATCGCCTGTATGCAACACTTCGATGTCAAGTTGCTAACCGCTCAACCTGAATTTGTACTGGGCACCTTCAGTGAACGCCTGATCATTCCCTTACTCAACTTCACCATCATGACCCTTTTACCGGTCGCTCTGGTACGTTTGCGACCGGAAGCCAGCTTGGCAACAGGCAATGGACAACTACTCTGCTTTCATCGTAGCGCCTATGAAGCCATCGGTGGCCATGCCAGCGTGAAAGAGAAAATCTTAGAAGACGTTTTACTGGCTCGTGCAGTCAAAGCAGCAGGCTATCGCATGATCTTTGTCGATGCTCTAAAGTTGCTCCACTGCTGCATGTACACCTCATTCACAGAAGTATGGCAAGGTTTTTCCAAGAACCTCTTCGCCTTTTATAATTACTCGCTCCCCTTTGCCCTACTAGCTCTGCTACTCAACCTTGCCTTGTTTGTTGCCCCACCCCCGCTGGCACTCATAGCATTGCTTTTCCATCTCTCCTCCACGCTATTTATAGCTGGCATAGCAGCTTATGCTCTGGCTGTATGTATGCGCGTCATACTCACGCTGCGGTTCACGCCCACAAAACGAAGTCGTGTATCACTGCTGCTCCTGTGTCTTCTCCATCCGCTCTCCATCTTGCTCGAATGTGCGATCTTACTTCATTCCATACTCCTGCATTATCGTCGTAAGGGAGTCGAGTGGAAGGGTCGTCACTATCATCTATGATCGATTCTCGTCTAAAGACAAGAGACTTTCATGATACTAAAGGGAACATACTTCTTTTCTCTCCTCTTGTGCGCTTGTCTCATTTAACTTTTTCCAAAAATTCATCTCTGTTTGATCATCTTGCTGCTCATTTCTATTACAAAATTTTCATTATCGTTTTTTGCTTAAAAGGTACCAAAGTACCCCAGCCACTTTTCAACTTAATATATTATGTTATACTAGTAATCCGAGCCATTCGGATATTGATCTCACTTTTAGCAAACAGGGGGAGTTTATGAGACACTTCTTGCGATCAAAATTTTCATTGCTGCTGATTTTTTTGATCATACTGAGTATTGCTGTACCATTAGCCATTACAGGCATTCGTTTACAGTCAACCCATGCGGCAGCACCTTCTACCGCTTCACATACATCACAAGCTCCACACCGCTTCTCGCAAAATTTTGACGGCACTTTGCCTGATTGGTCGGAATTTCGCGGTGATGCTGCACGCGATGGCAATCAGAGTACAAACACTATCCTGAATAAATCCAATGCCACCACGCTTGTACCTGTCTCTGCACCAGCATACACAACTACAGGAGAGGCCGAGGATTCACCTTCTGTCTATCAGGGCATTTTATACTATGTCGCCAATACTATCGTGTCCACATCCACCAAAACACTGTACGTCAGTACCCTCTATGCGATAGATACAACCACAGGACAAATAGTCTGGCAAGAACAATTTCCCACTTGCGGCACCAACAAAAAACCTGCCTGGGTCTCTTCGTCACCTGCTCTGACCACCGGTCTTGTCAACGGCGTTTCTACAACAGAGCTATTCATAGGCTGGGGCACATCCGGTTCGAGCAAAAATGGCTGTGTCTATGATATCGACGCCTCAACAGGCAACCTTATCTGGTCATATGTAACAGCCGGCCAGGTAACCAGCAGTCCAGCCGTTATGTCTACCAATGGCGACAGTATTGTAGTCGTTGGTGCTACTGCCGGTAATCTCCTTGCCTTCCCTGTTAACTACACAGGACTTCTGGGAGGCCAGGGCCCTCTTCTCTGGGTCTACAGCACCAGAAACGACATTCCACCGCCTGACCACGCGCAATATTGCGAACCCGCTCCTCAATATTGTGGCGATGCCATTTGGAGTTCTCCTGCCGAAGGTATTGTCTCAGTCAATGGTACCCCACATCACTACGCCTACTTTGGCGTAGGTGCTCAAAACAATACCGTTGGACGAGTAGATGCTATCGATCTGGACACTGTGGTGAACAACAGTCCTCTGTCGGCATGGTCATTCTGGGACCCCAACCCCAAATACGATGATGATTTCGGCACCATACTGGCACTGACAGATGCCAATGGCAATGCAACTCGTGTCTATAGCGGCATGAACAATGGGCATATGTTCGGTCTTGATGCAACTACTGGTGCTATGTACTTTGATTTCGACACCTCTGCACACGTGGGTAATGTCCTGTCTATGATTCACTCCACAGGAGTTCTGGTCACCATCGGTGGAACCACTGAGCTTATCTTTGGCTCAGGCTGTCCCTCACTGTCCGGCTGTGGAGGACCGTTTGGTTATGTCTGGGCCATCGATGCACTCTCAACCGATAGTGCTGGCACGCTACTCTGGCGTTCACAGAACTTCGGCAGCGAGATCGTTTCATCTGCTGCTGTCGTTAATCAGGATGTAAACGCGGTCGTCTATATCCTTGGCCCGTGGAAATCAACTAAAACAAACTTGTTCCATGGGGACCTGCTCGCCATCGATCCTATGACGGGTACTCTCTTAGCCAATTATCCGGTCTTTAACCGTGCATATGGCGCATTAGCCTCGCCAGCCATTTATGGCAATCAGATCTTCGTGACAGAGGGCTACAGCGCATATAGTAGTACTCATCCCGGTCAAGGAGGAATTGCGGCTTTCCAGTGTACCGGTTGTTAGTCGTCAGTATCATCGTATAAGTCAGACCAAAAACATTGCACCTTTCCCCAAGCTCCTTAGGAAAAGGTGCAATGTTTTTGATCTCCTACATTCAAGGAGGCTTGTATGGTATTTTCCGCTCCCCAACTATGTCACTAACGATTTTTCTTTCTCCGCGCCTTCCTTGTCTTCTTCACGCGCTTCCTTCTACTTTCATGATAGGCTTGATCATCCCAAAGCTCAACAAGTGGTGCAGCCAACATAGCAGAAAAACGTGGGAAGGGTTTGATATACCACAACAAAAAGCCAGCCACTATGGCGCAACCCACCCCTAAATAGTAACCATGCGTCAGATCAACTACCCCGAACATCAGCACCATTGCCGTAAATACCAGAGCCGGAACAACAGTGGGCAAGCGCGAAGCAAACGAGGTCATATCCAGGAAACCGATCGTACGCAATAAAATAACGCTTACCAGGATATTTAAGACCAAAGCTACCACAAACCATGCCACAAAATTGCTCACCGGAATGCCATAATAATTGATACTGCCAGGAGTTGACCATTCCCAGTAGTGTTCGAGATGAAAAGCTACCGGCTCAATTTCCAGGTCGAGCAGTGTCGCCAACACAGGTGCCAGTAAACCGGTGATGAGACAGCCTCCCATAGTGGGTGTTGGGCTGTGCATAATGCAATAGACAGCAATCATGATCACCAACCAGGCAAAGATCACAGCCAAAGGCACACCGCCAGGAAGACGCGGGGCCATGATATCTGTGTAGTGATATGACCCAAAAGGAAAACCTGTACCTACTCCTAGAGCCTCTACCCCATACGCCAGCAAACCTATGACCAGCACTGCAAGCAGACCACGAGGGCCATACTGATCCATCAATGCAGCAGCCAACATCGTTCCTTCAAGTATAAGTAAGATACTTCCAGCCCAGGTCATTGAGAAAGGCGGGTGGACATTAAAGGCCACCCCAATGAGGGCTATAGGATAGGCCACACAGAACAGGCAAAAGAGAAACACAACGACGCGGCTCAAAAAAGTCATAGGTCACCTCATCTACCTATACTAACCACGCCAATAATACGTGCATACGTACTTGTTTGCGCAATGGTTCCTACAGCTCCAGTAGAGATATCTATGGCATAGAGTACACCATCTCCATAGAAAGTGAGAATGTGATCGTTCAACCATGTTCCCAACTCAAGGAGCAATACGTTCGAAGTTGCTAACAACTGTGGCGTTTCTACATGCAGATGTTTCCCCGTCCCATTGATATGCACCATAAACAGAGCATTATTGCGATCATATGGGTTCTGCGCCTGACTGGAAAACTCAACATAGATCAGTGTACGCCCATCCAAGGTGAACACAGGCGTCGTCACCCAGTGATAGGCCGCGCTGTTCCCCTGCTCACGCTGATCCGCCAGAATCACTTGCGAGGTATTGAAAGCCAATGGTTGCCCACTCAATGTTGTCGCCTTCAAGCTATTGGCATAGTTGAGGGTAGCGACATCCGTCGGCACGCTGTTATCTGTAGGAACAGCAACAGAACCTTCATAAGAAGAATACAGCAACACATTAGAGGGAGCCAGCGCAAGGGGGCCTTGAGGAAAATTGCCATTCATAAGCAGCTGCGGTGTTGCCACCAGAGGCTGCGTCAAGTCTAACGACCATAACCCAAATTGGAGTGACTCATGACTCTGTTGTCCATCCGTTAGCAGAAGAGTAGTATCGCCTGACCCACTCATAAATACAAAGACGCGAAAACAGGGGCAATTGGGCGCAGCTTGCTCAAAGACTTTGACCGGTGCCTTCAACGGCCCAGCAAAGATATCAAGCGCACCATTACCACCAGCCGGTTCAGTACTCCATGCTACAGTTGTACCATCACTACTCAAAACCATCGAGGCAATTACCGTATTAGGAGCCAGGACGCCAATTTGTTGCGCCGTTCCACCGAAAATGTCGGTCAGCCACACGCCATTTCCAGCGTATAGTAATTGACCCGAGGATGTGAGCAGAGGATGAACAGCCTGACTATAGACATAGCCCGGTGCAGATATCTTCTGTGGTAAACCACCTGCACTATCAACTACATAAATACCTCCCTGCTGCTCATAAAGCACAGCGTGTCCAGCAGGCAATTGTAATGGTGGCACCAATGCATTCCCTGGCGCAAAAATAGGTGGCGTTGTACTCGCTGTCACATCTGGCACCGCTGTTACAGATGCAACGTGGGAATGCGTCTGTGTTGCTACACTGGTAACTACACCAGCTACCGGTAAGTGGGGCGTCGCCGCCTGTATAAGACTAAGCACCAGTAAAGCAGTCGATGAGAGAATGAACACACTCACAAGCACAAGCGATACAAAAATACCAGCGCGAGGGAAGCGCGTCTGCTGAGAAAATACCAATTGTGTTCCTGGACGAACCTGCACTTTATCGTCCTGGGGCTGCTCTGGTGGCTTACTCACTTGATGAGTCAAGTTATATCATTTCCTTACTGATTATCCTTGATGAAATACCATAAGATAAGAAATCTGACCCCCACAAGGGGGGGTCATTACATTTTACCACAACATGTCATTTGGTAACCGTTTTACCCAGCATTCTTAAGATGCGGCGTTGCATGATTGGCATGACGCAAAATAAAAGCGGTGGTCTTGGCAATAACTTCCTCGCGATCGTAGTCCTTCATGATTACATGATAGGAACGATGGAAGGTGACAAGATGCTTCTCTTTTGAGCCGATACGCCGATAAATCTCGCGTCCATCGCGAGCTGGCACAACATGGTCAAAAATGGACGTCATGATCAGAGCAGGTGCCATTATCTGCGGCAGTTCCGCTCGTAGCGTAGGTAAAAACTCCAACATACTCGCTACCGGCGTCATGGGGGTCCAGCGATACACGTCTCGCGTATAGCGACGGCGGGCCTCGGGATCATGGACATCCTCACGGATCGTTGGCAATAGCGGCGTAAAACGTCTGGCAAGACCCACCCCCAAACGAGTCAAGGGGCGCATATGCAAAGGCGCACACATCGTCACCAGACCTGCCACCTCTTCATGTGCCGCCGTATGCAAACACAGCGCACCACCCAACGAATGACCTACCAGGAACACTACATCACAACGCTGCTTGAGGGCATACAAATCGCTCCGTACAGCCTTCTCCCAATCATGCCAGCCCAGAGGTAACATATCCCGTACATTTCCCCCATGGCCCGGCAATAGCATATTATGCGTCAACATACCTCGATCCTGTAACACCACCTCCAACTCGGCAAAGTCCCGCCGGCTCCCGTTTAACCCATGTACCAATAAGACTCCTATAAGTGGTTGTTTAGTAGATTGAGAAGTGCCATGAGACGTATGGGAAGTTTCCATGAGTTCAGTTCCTCGCAATACGGTGGAGCCAAAAATCCACACTATTTTATCGTTTAGCTTGCCTATATACCATACTTGTTGCTATTACGTTTGAGCGAGCCAGAGGTTAGACAACCACTATCCAGAAAACAGTTGGGGGAGTTTCATTTTTTTGCAAAGCATGATGGCCGCAAGGGTCATCACTACTATACGACAGCTCCACAGGCCGAGGCAGGCGTGTATAGTAGTGATGACCCTTGCGGTCATCATGGGGTGGGGGGCTTCATGGGGTGGGGAACTTCGCAAAAATATGAACTGCACCCGCTTTACGGCGTACATGGCCCATATGGCTTCACCGGTCCAGCACTTACCACATTCGGAATAGACGAAGCAATTGACCCATTCGGTGGAAATGTCTCGTTATGAATCACTCTGCCAGTCAACGGATACGTAATTGTCCTGGTTGTCTGCCCTGCCACATATGGACCAAAGGTTAGCGTGACCGGTGTCGCAGAAAAATTCCATTTCAAGACCACCGTCCCACCATTTGTATTCGGCGTAACCGTCACTGTAGCGGTATATACAAACGTAATGTAGTTTCCACAAATGACACTTGTAACCGCAGAGGGGTTCACGGAGATAGTCAGATTGGTTATCTGGAACTTGCCGGAAAATGAACAAATACCGGTCACCGTCGCCGGTATCGATGTCATCGTCGTACCATTATTGTTTACTGAGAGAGAGCCAGACAGCGAAGGAGCCGCACTGGACGAGACTCCCTTCACCGTATAAGTAATGGTTTTACTCATCTCACTCGGCGCAAATGTGATCGTCCCAGGAATATGATTCGAGCCAATATTCCAGATATACGATACCGTCCCACCGCCGCTTCCTTCATCTACAGCAATCACCGACGAGAACGTAAAATCGGCACTACTACCACAACTTACACTAGCAAGGGTATTGGGTGTAACTGATGTGGTTACACTTTTAATATGCAATGGAGCAGCCGTTGGCGTAGACTGCGTATCATCCGTTGGCGTAGGTGTCGCTGAAGTACTTGGCCCACCACAACCAACTATCCCAAAGACCACAAAAAAGAGAAGCATTATTACTACTAGACGCCTGAACATACGTGTCCTCCTAAAATTCCAATACAAAGAGCATAGCTATTAGCCAATAAGCAAAAGCACTTACAATTAAATTGCATACTATATTACCAGATTCTGTTTTCCCGCCTCATTTCAACACCTTTCTTCCTATATTAACTGATAAGAGGATACGCCAGAATAAATATATCCATAAACTCGTAAAATACACTAATGAATGTAACCATGAAGTACTAGAGAGCAATGACACCCACCCAGCATAAAGCAAGGTTTTGACATTCGCCCCTTCTATAGGCTATATTACCATCAGGGAAATCCAAGTAACATACTAGGATTAACACATAAAGGAGTTACGAACGGTGGCAGAGATTAATGAAGCCGAGGTTATAGATGCGCTGCGCGAGTGCTATGACCCAGAAATTCCGGTAAACATTGTTGATCTGGGCCTTGTCTATAATGTAGATATCAACAATGAAACAGGTATGGTGAATGTTACCATGACGCTGACAGCTCTCGGCTGTCCGATGGCAGGCGAGGTGATTTCAGAAGTAGAGATGCGCGTGGGCGAGGTCGAGAACGTGAAAGCATGCAAAGTCGAGCTGACTTTCGACCCACCCTGGTCTCCTGACCGAATGACCGAAGACGCCAAGTGGGAACTAGGTATGGTTTAAATGACATGTGTAATCAGGGCTGACCAGCCAACCCTGATTACACATATCATTTCATACCTTCACGCCGCTGTACCTCCATGCTATACTGTTTCCATAAAAACACTATACAGGTAGGTAAAACGTTATGGCATACGATGGACAGCAAAATGGAGATATCCGTGCAACGCTGGCTTTGAGCCAGGAAGAGGCACGTAGTGGCACCAGCCGCACCCTTAACTTACCCGGAGGACGACAGGTAGTTGTTCCTATTCCGGCAGGAGCTTACGATGGACAGGAGCTACATATGGCGGGCCAGGGAGAGCCATCAGCTTCCGGCAGCAGAGGTTCGCTCATTCTCACGATTGCTATCGCTCCTGCCGAAAATTTTGGTACACAGGGCTTTTCCCCGGCAGGAACAGATTTCCCTACTCTCTTTTCAGACACGCCACTGCCACCCCCGCCACCTCCTACCTCGTCGCCCAATTACCCGTCCATAGGGCAGGTCGACAACTTTACCAAGCATCCCAATTATCCATCTCAAACCCAAGGACAGGAAAACACGTATGTTGATCAAACGCAGCGTGCAGGTCCATCTTATACACCATACGACCAACGTCCACAATACCCATCGCCACCAGAGCAGCAACGTCGCAGGCCACGTGGACTCATCCTGCTCTCAGTCATCCTGGCCGTGCTGGTTATTCTGGGTGCTGGCGGTCTGATCCTCTTTACCACCGTCATCCAACCAAACCGGCTGCATGCACAAGCGACGGCAACTGCCGTTGCCAACCAGACAGGGACAGCTCAAGCGAACGGTACAGCTACTGCTCAAACACAAGCGAACGCCACGGCTAGTGTTCAGGCCCAACAGCACACTACAGCCACTGCTCAGGCACAGAGTACTGCCCAGGCACAAGCGACAGCTAGTGCGTTGCAAGCTATCTACACACAGGCTACCAGTGGTACTCCTGTCCTGAACGATCCTATGACTCAACAGGATGCCAACTCCTGGGAAGTGGATACCAAGACTGGCGGTGGCAGCTGTGCTTTCACCAATGGGAACTATCATGCCACAATGCCACAAGCTGGCTTTTTTGCTTCCTGTTTTGCCGCCAACATCAATTTTAGCAATTTCGCCTTGCAGGTCCAGATGAACATTTTCCACGGTGATAGAGGCGGTCTGATCTTCCGTGGGGATAGTACAGCCAGCAAATTCTATCTCCTTCGCATCGATCAAGCTGGTACCTACGACCTGTACGTCTATACAAACAATAATGGCAGCAACGCCAAGGACATCTTGACCGGCGCCTCATCGGCTATCCATACCGGCACAAATCAGCTGAACAAAGTCACGGTAATAGCTCGCAACAACATGATCTACCTCTACATCAACCAACGGTATGTTGACTCGATTTCCGACAACACCTATAGCGCCGGCTCCATGGCCGTCTTCGCTGAAGACCATACTAATGCGACAGATGTCGTCTTCACCGGCGTTGAGATATGGAAACTATAAGTAGTGTAGAAGCACGATGCCCCCGCGCCACCAATGATGCCCCCGCGCCACCAATGATGCCCGCAAGGGGCATCACTACTATACACGAATCACGGGCAGAAGGCGTAGTATAGTAGTGACGCCCCTTGCGGGCGTCATGGGAGCGGGAGGCCTGTGCAAGCAAATGAAACGCACCCGATGACTGCCCCCCCTCTTGGCAATGGATGAAAACAGTGATATGCTAGCATGGCCTATTTTAGCTGCTGTTGTACTAATCGGGAGAATCCACTATGCAATGTCAATCATGTGACGCTCTTCTTCCCTCTGGCGCAAAGCACTGCCCTTACTGCGGTGTACGTGTCGTTGAAGTGGTTTCATCATCACCTGTTGTTCAGTCGGACGACAGAGAACGGCTAGCGGATGTACGTCCTTATATCGCTGTTCCTCCTCTTGCTACTTCAACTCCTCAGGATTACGAACAGGTGGCCGACAAACCGCCAGAATCGGCGCAAGCATCCAACTATTCTCCTCAAGTAGCGATCTATCCAACCCGCGTTGCACGATTGTCAGCACCCCCTCAAGGCAAGGGCATGTCACAGGGATTAATGCTCGCGTTGGTGGTACTGGCTCTGTTGAGCATGGCAAGTGGTGTTGGTCTCATTTATTACTCAACAGTCTATCGCCCCCATCAACTGCGTATCCAAGCTACCAGTACAGTACAGGCGATACAAACTCAGAATGGTCAGGGTAGCGCCACTGCCGAAAGTCAGGGTACTGCTACAGCTAGAGCTACGGCTACAGTACAGGCACAAGCCACGACCAATGCCCGAGCTACCGTCACAGCCTTGCAAAACATCTATACTTTAGCTACTCAGGGTACTCCTGTGCTCAATGACTCGCTCGCCAGCAATTCAGGTAGTGGGTGGGATGAAGACACGGCTGTGGGAGGTGGTGGCTGTGCCTTCAGCAATGGCTCATACCATGCAAGTTTGTATAAGGCAGGCTTTTATTTCCCCTGTATCGCACGTAACACCAATTTTGGCAACTTCGTTTTTCAAGTGCAGATGACGATTCTCAAAGGTGATAATGGAGGACTGGTTTTCCGTGGCGATGGCTCAACCACTAAATTCTATGCGTTCCGTCTCGACACCCACGGTATCTATGACCTCTTCAGCGCCCAAGATAGCAACCATAGCACCGAGTTAGCCTATGGTAGTAGTTCTTCTTTCAAGAAGAACGCGGGCCAGGTAAACCTGTTGACCATTATTGCACGCAATAGCAGCATTTACTTCTACATCAACAAGCAATATGTCGGGAATATCACTGATAGCACCTATCACTCTGGGCAGATCGGTTTCTTCGCCGAAGATCATAATAATCCTACCGATATCGCCTTTAACAATGCTGAGGTGTGGAAGCTCTAAGAACTGACAAGAGGGCTTTGCTGCCGATGTTATAAAGAAAGAAAGAAAGACATCATCAAAAGGAAACGTTCACCATGTCAGACATGAACCAACCTCCACCTGAGAGACCAGTCTCGCCATCGGACGAAACAGTACCTGACGTACCCAGGCCCGTTTCACCCACAGAACCAACTATACCCAGTCCTCAAGGGGCGGCATGGCCCCCACCCCAACCGGCGTTTCAGCGCCAAGAGGCGTCTCTGTTTCCCAGAGGCATCACTATTTTGCTCATCATCCTGGCTCTCGTTCTGGTTGGAAGCGGCCTCAGTTTCATTCTTTACAGCGCGACCACACAATACCGCGCAACGTTGAACCATCAGGCTACCAGTGTAGCTCTTGTCACTGCGCAAGCACACGTTACCACCCAGGCACGCTTACAGGCAACGGCCAATGGCTTTGCTACGGCCAATAGTAATATTTACGCTACCGCAACCGCACAAACAGCTATAACTGCTACAGCCACAACCGGCATAGTCAATGCTACCGCAACAGCTACAGCCTATGACGGCACTCTTCAACAGGCGACCAGCGGTACAGCTGTCTTGAACGATCAGATGAACGATAATTCAGGTAACAACATGTGGGATGATATTACCGGTACGACTAAAGGGGCCTGTGCTTTTATCAATCAGGTGTATCACGCCATCGAACCACAGTTGGGATATTATCAACCGTGTATAGCACACGCCACCGATTTTAGCAATTTTGCCTATGAGATACATATGGTTATCGATAGCGGCGGGCAAGATGGTATCATCTTCCGTTTCAACAGCACGAACAGCTCATTCTATTTATTTCGTGTGGGCATCAACGGGTCCTATGCGCTCGATCTCTATAAGAACAGAGTGCTGGCGGCAACGCTGATCAGTGGTCTGAGCGGGGCCATCAACACAGGTATAAAGCAAGGCAACGATCTAGCCGTGCTGGCTAAGGGTGATGTGCTATATCTGTATATCAACCAGCAATTTGTCGCCAGTGTCACCAATAGCTATTTGAGTTCAGGTGCCATCGGCGTGATCGCCCTCGACTACAGGAATACCAGCGATGCCGAATTTAGCAGCGCTCAGGTATGGAATGTATAGTAGGTGCTGCATGGGTGGGCCTGACCCCCACAAGGGGGAAGTATTGCATCTTCAGAATCTTGAGATTATACTGTAACGGTGGAGGGAAAAGAGTTTTTCGCCCTCTGTCTGGTGGTGCAGCCCAATCGACTGAAGTGAGGTAATATGAGCACGCAAGAGCCAGCTACCTGGCAGGAATTTCTGGGACAATTGATCGCAAATCCCCGAGAGCGAGCATCCCTGGCCACGGCACTCCATATCAGACAGATTACTCTTCAGCGTTGGGTCGAAGGCGTTTCCAGACCGCGTGACGAGAATATTCGCTTGTTGATCAAACACCTTCCCAGAGAGACCTATCCGCTTTTCATGCGCTTGCTTATTGCCGATTTTCCTGAGCTTGTTCAGGGAGAGTTGCCTGGGGAGTCCTTTTCCGAGGAGCTTCCTGCTGAGTTCTATGCGCTTGCCTTGAGCAATATGGCTCACACATCCATATCGATATATCGCCAGCCCATGCAGGATCTCATTTTGCAACAGGTGCTTCAGCATCTCGATCCTGATCAGCATGGTCTCTCGGTCACCCTGGTGGTTTTTGTGCCTCCACGTTCGGAACGTAAGGTGCGCACCCTGCGGGAAGTCGGCGGGCTGGCGACTCCTCCCTGGCCTCGCGACTTGGTGGAAAGACCGATGCTCCTCGGCATTGAGTCCCTGGTTGGCTATGCGATCGCGCATGGACGCTCCTGCGTGATCAACAGCCGAGATGAGGTGACCTTCTTTCCCGTACAATGGACTGAACATGAACAGAGCTCGGCCGCTTTCCCGATCTTGATCCACACGCGGATTGTGGGCGGCTTGATTGTTTCTAGCACGCAAGGGTTCTTTTTCACGCTGCCTCGCCTGTCGGTTATTGAAGACTATGCTCACCTGGCAGCCTGTATTTTTGAGCCAGAGGAGTCTTTTGATCTCAATGAGATAGAGTTGAGGATAATGCCCCCGTATGCGCGTCAACAGCCCTATTTCGCTGGCTACAATCAACGGGTTTCACGGAAGTTGATAGAGGCAAACGCGATGGGGCAGCAGATCACATTGCAACAGGCTCGCCGACTTGTCTGGCAGGAGTTGGAAGATGTTCTGCTGCAAGCTGACTTGCAAACTAGAGTGGAAAGCTGGCGATGAATCGTGCGGTCTGAATTTCTCGCCCAATGGTTACCATTACGGCATTGTGCATATGCTTCCCTCCTTTTTCCGGCAAGCTGATCTATCCATCCTCGGAAAAATGGCGCACTTCATCGAGTTTTCCTTCGACACTGAGGTTCATGGGAGTTTTTATCATGAGCTCGCTTTAGCGTTTCAGCTCTTCGAACCCCTAGTTGTGAAAATGCAACTCGCGACTCCTGAAGAGTGGCGTATTCTTTCTCAGAAGGGTCTGGCCGAGATGTATGAGGAAGATTTCTGTGTAGCATGGATGTTACTGACGGTGTGGGGGGAGAAGCCTCTCTAATTGTACTTGCCTCTTTGCAGCCCTTTTCTACGGTGACACGTGCGGCCTCTTCCTGAGAAAGGAGCAAAGAACTTCGAGCAAGGTGGTCATGCTGAGCTACCTCTCAATTAGCCAGCACTTTGGCTCGTAGAAGCTCTGGCTTCTAGCATATCCTTTAGCGTCAGCAAATCATACGTAAGCTGGCGACGAACCACGTTTGTGACCACTAGATCCGCCACATCTAACGTCCCCTCTATAAGATGGATCAACGCCTCCTGTGAGACGGTGGTTCCACCATCTTCGACTGGCTCGAACTGGTAGTAGAAAAGGCAGGGTGAAACTCCAGAGATACTCTTGATGGTCAGGGAGCGGCTGGGTTCACACTCAACAATCTCAAAAGTAGTATCCAACCACCTTCCCAAAAATCGGATGGTACTCCGCGCCCTCGCTCCCACGTGCCCTGCCTCCGGCGAGCTTTTCCTGACTGCAATCACGACATTTGACCAGTCGACCAGGTTCTCCAAATCACTTATGTAGGCAAAGATTTCCTCGGCAGGCAGGTTGATGACGACGCTCTGCTTAACATTTATCTGAATCAACGGGATCTCCTCCTCTCATAAAGGTCCGCCACAGCAAACAACGGCATGTTGTGGCTTTCCGCTTAAGGCTGTAGGGACGTGATTGATCGCGTCCATACAACCTTACTTCGTTCGTTCACTTGACGCTTATGCCAAGTTCGGACATATACCCTTACTGCTCATAAATGTAGGACAACTTTATATGCTGCGGGAGAGAGCAGAGTCGTTCCAGCAATTCCACGGGGAAGGGCCCAGAGTTACGCTGTCTACCTTCACTGGCCCAAAAAGTTCCTTCAAGAGAGAACACATGCCTTCTTCTACGGCAAGCTTCATTCTCTCCTTTGTGTGTTGAGGCAATGTGAAGGATTGGCAAGAACATTGAGCATGGATTTGGATAGAACAATGTAGCAGACCCGTGTGCGAGGCGGAAGAGAAGTGAACAGCCACATCATCTATCATGGCCTCACCAAAAAGCTTGAGCAGGACATGGCTCACGGCGTCTTCTACCACGAGTTCGGCATACTCTGTCTCCTCAGGTAACACCTCTAAGATCCTGCTGTGGCTCTGTGCATGAATATGAAGAAAGCACATACACTATCCCCTTTCTAAATGAGTCTGGTAGCCTCCCAGGCTCGGCGCGAGTGGGTGGGCGACACTGTATTGAGTAAGGGTGGGACTTGCCCTTATCCTTGCCACTCGCTCCTCCTGCAATAATATGAAACGCATCCACCGACCGTCCCGATTTCTCTTGATTTGCTGTTTCAATTTAAGTATACTAATGAAGGTTCTCTTTTGCATGGTTTCTGGTAACCCAAAGTCTACTCAAAATCCCCCAGAAATGAGAGGAAGACAATACTGAAGGAGCAGACGTGAGAAGTGAAATGCATATGAACGTTAGTGCATTTAGCGACAGTGTACAAAAGTATGTGCGTGCGAGTGGCTATTCCCAGAAGGAACTGGCTAGCGTGCTTGGTTTGCATCCAAAGGTACTCAGCCGCAAGCTGAATGGCAACGGGAACGCCTATCTGACAAACCTGGAAGTACAGTGCATTATCAAGACATTGGCACGCTGGCAGGCGATTACCACTCAGAACGAAGCTCTCCAGCTGCTCGAACTGGCACAAATTGGGCCAACCATCTTTAGTACCGATGATTGGCAGACACCTCCTCTCAACTCGCTTGCCTTGAACGGTCCTCAATCTACCACTTCCAGCGACTCCAGCCTTCGCACGTATACCCTCCAGCACAATTTACCTTCTCCGACCACGCAGCTCATTGGGCGGGAGTGGGCTGTAGAGCGACTCCGAAAACTGCTTGGACGAGACGATGTGCGCTTGGTGACGCTTGTTGGGGCAGGTGGCTGTGGCAAAACGCGCCTCGCCGTGCAAGTGGCGAGCGAACTGGTCGGTGGGTATGCACAGGGTGTGTGGTTTGTGGCTCTGGCCGGGGTGAGTGATCCCGGCCTAGTGCCAATGAGCATCATCCAGGCTTTAAATATGAAGCCCCCACCTAGCTTACCCCCGATCCAAAGCCTGATCACGTATCTGCGAAATAAACAACTGCTGTTGGTGTTGGATAACTTTGAGCATATAGAAGGTGCAGCGGCGGTCGTGGACGAGATACTTACAGCGGCTTCTGGTCTCAAAGTGCTGGTAACTAGCCGAGTAGTGCTGCATCTGTATGGTGAATACGAGTTCAGTGTACCTCCCTTGGATGTTCCCGATCCCAGCATTGTACTCAAATCGGCGGAACTTTCGCACTATGGAGCAATCCAACTCTTTGTGGAACGCGCACAAGCCGTAGTGGCTGACTTTGCTTTGACCGACGAAATTGGAGCATTCATTGCACAGATTTGTGCCAGGCTCGACGGTTTACCACTGGCACTGGAACTGGCAGCTGCACGGGTCAAGGTACTCCCACCAGCATTGCTCTTAGAACGGCTCTCAAGAGCGCGACTTGCCTTGCTGACCGGCGGTGCCAGGAATATGCCCAGCAGGCAGCAAACCTTGCGCAATACCATCACGTGGAGTTACGACCTGCTTTCCTCAGTCCAGCAAATTTGGTTCCCACGCCTGGGGGTGTTCACTGGTGGCTGGTCGCTTGAGGCAGCAGAGGCGATGATGCCAGCTTTAGCTGCAGACCTGGGGGATGCACCTGTTTCCGATTCCTTGCAGGATATACTAGAGCAACTCGTGGATAACAGTTTGCTGGTACGCCTGCCAGTTTCGAATAGGCAGGTACGCTTTACAATGCTGGAAACGCTACGCGAATATGCACTGGAACAGTTGAGCAAACGGGGAGAGTTTGAACGATTGCGGGACTGGCATGCCTGCTATTACCTGGGGCTAGCAGAAGCTGCCGAGATAGGCTTGAGAGGCCCACAGCAACTCTCGTGGCTGGCGAGGCTGGTGGCGGACCGCGATAATTTCCGAGCGGCCTTGGAATGGTTGCTTCAACAAGCAAGAGCGGGAATGGTGATAACATCTTCCTTTTTCGCACAGGAAGCAATCGAAGAGAGCAAGAAAATTGCCGAAATCCAAGGATCATCAACGGAGGCAGTTCCCAATGCCGGGCTGCTTGCTATCGAACTATGCCTGCGCTTGGCTGCAGCTTTGAGACCTTACTGGGAGTGGCAGGGCTACCTGACTGAAGGGCGTAGCTGGCTGGGTGCAGTGCTGGAGTTGCCGGTCGATGAAGGGGCCAGAAGGACAGTGCTTGCGGCACGAGCCAAAGCGTTGAGTGAGGCGGCCCGCCTGGTATGTTTGCAGAATGATCAGGTCCGGGCGGTAGAACTGGCTGAAGAAAGTATCGCTCTCTGGCGGCAACTGAATGATCCAAGTGGGTTAGGGTTCGCGTTGCTTCACCGGGGTTGGGCAGCTCATGCCATGAAAGAGTATGAAGTTGCCAAGCGTGTGTACTTGGAGGGTATGCAACACCTCTCCCCAACGGACGACACTTGGCTGTACGCCCAATTGCTCTTTTACCTGGGCGCAGCGGCAGGGTTCACCGCTGACTTTGAGCATATGCGGTCTTGTTATGTACAAAGCAGGAAACTCTTTGAGCAAGTCGGTGACAGAAGCGCGGTCGCAGACGTATTGAAAGATCAGGGTGGAATGTTGATCTTGGAAAGCAAATATACAGAGGCAATCAACTGCCTGTTGAAGAGTATTAAATTGTGCTATGAACTGGATCACAAACAATTTGTGGCGACGGGCATGGGGTTGTTAAGCTTTGCGGTTGGATTGAGGGAGCTGCCGGAGCCGACTTTGGCGAGCATACATTCAGCGCAACTGCAAGGGGCAGCCGATGCCATGATGGACGCCATTGGTTTGACCCCTTGGACAAGAACCCATCCACTTGCCCAAATGGCACGCCAACAAATTCGCTCCCGTGTGGATGAACAAAGCTGGGACGCAGCCTGGGCAGCAGGCCTGGCCCTCACTACAGAGCAAGCGATTGGCCTAGCCTGTCGACTAGAAGAAGAGCTGCTTTCCAATTGAACCCGAAGGTTCTGCATTACCGTTTGAGGTTGTATGCTGGATTGCCAAAGCAAGCCCCTTGTGAGTGTCATGAGGTCAACATGACACTCACAAGGGGCTTGCTTATATTTTCCTGTAAGCGGGGGAGTGTCAACCTATAGCTTCTGTAGGAACGCGATCATTGTCTCGTTGACTTCAGTTGCACGCTCCTGCTGCACCCAATGCCCACAGCCAGCAAGAGCTACGTTGTGCAAGTTAGGGATGAAATTTGACATCCGCTCTAACCGTGTATTACAGAGCGGGTGGCTGCCGCTGCCGACGACGGACCGACGCAGGTGGGAGTTGCCCACCTGCGCGTGCCTGTTTCAGCACGCTGGCCCACCAGGCCAGATCGTCGAGCAGGATGCTCAGGGCGACCTCGGTCTCGGGATTCACGGGCTCCCCGTTGGCAAAGGCCTGCTGGACCTTGGGGATCAGCACCGTGTTGCGCAGTGGCACTAACTCGACCTCGATGGCAACCAGGGCCAGGTGCTCGACCGCCCGCGTGCCAGCGGCGATGCCGATGCTGTAGCCGACGAACGCTGCTGGCTTGTTGCGGAACGCGAAACTCGTGAACACGCTATCGATCGCGTTCTTGAGTACGGCAGGAATGCTGTGGTTGTACTCCGGCGTGATGAAGAGGTAGGCGTCCGCTTCGGCGATCTTCTTATTCCATTGCTTGACGATCGGTGCCGAGTATGGGGGATCGATGAAGTTGCCGAGGGTGCCGATGTGTTCGGCGAAGATGGGAAGGGGCCAGTCGCGCAGGTCGAGTACCTCGACCTCGAAAGCCTCGCGCCGTACGGCCCGGTCAATCACCCAGGGAACTACCAGATCAGCATTCCGGTTCTCACGTGTACTCCCGACGATCACTTGCAGCTTCGACATCGTTCGTTCCTCTACTACGCAGTTTACTCTTGCTTTTTCTCGACGAACTCGCCCTCGAGCATGATCTGGACCTCCTCGCTGACGATGAACTTGCCATCGAGCATCATGTTGAAGGTCAGGCCGAAGTCTTTCCTGTTGATCCGGCCCTCGGCGCTGTAGCCGATGCGGTGGCCCATCATGGGGTCATTGAATTCCCCGTACTTCACCACGGCAAGCGTCACCGGCCGGGTGTTGCCCTTGATGGTCAGGTCGCCGGTCATGGTGTAGCGATCCTGTCCGGCCGGTTCGATCTTGGTGCTTTTGAAGTGAATCGTCGGATACTTGTCGACTTCCAGAAAATTCGATGACCGCAGGTCGTTGTCCCGATTCTCGTTGTGGGTGCGGATACTTGCCGTCTGGATGGTGATTTCAACCGATGATGCTTCGGGGTTGTCGGGGTAGATATTGCCGGTCGCACTTACCTCGAGAAAGAGACCGCGCACCGTCATCATGCCTAGATGCTTGGCGGCGAACTCAACTTGCGTGTGAAACGGGTCAAACTGCCAGCGACTTTGGGTTGCGGCTTGCGGTTCATTCTGCGTTGTCATGTCATTACCTCCCTGTAAATAAAATAGCCAATTTCTGTTTGGAAGGAGAGCCTCAATGCTTCTGGTTCTCCTTCCTGTCCATACTTACTTTATGGAAGTGAGTATATATTAGAGAGTTCCTATTGTCAAGTATGTTGTTTTTTACTCAAAGAGAGCATGACAGAGAGAAGTCTTCTACTTGATCTGGATACCAAGGCGTTCCAGGAGGCTTCGGCTGAGTTTTGCCTGGTATTTGATTGGTTTGTGAGCTGGGCCATGGGAGTCTGAACCTGAGCTGGTAAGTAAGCGGTGCTTGTGGGCATACTCCAGATACATGGCAATCTGTTCTGGCGTATGAGCGGGATAATAGACCTCCAAGCCGTCGATGGGAACTTCTTGGCGGAGCTGATCGAGCAAGGAGACATCATAGCGGGTGAATTCTCCTCCCCGTCCAGGATGGGCGATGAGACACACGCCTCCACTGCGATGGGCAGCATCAACGACAGCAGCAATGTCGTTGGTGGCAAAAAAGAAACCGGCATCAGTTATCACTTGCCCCAAAGATGTTCCTCCTGTTCTATAGCCCTGTTTTTCTAAGAGTGCCATCAGTTCATGGGGTTGCTGCGAGCTAGGTTTTTCTAAGAGTGCCGTCAGTTCATGGGATTGCTGCGGCTCTCCTTCACCCTCTTGCTGGTGAGGAAAGGTATATCCTTTGCGGCGTAGGTTCTCATAGACTTCCCTGGTGTTCTCTCGCTGGCGGCGCCAAACATCTTGTGCTAAGTCATTCAACTCGTTCTTTTCTGGATCAAACCCATAGCAGAGAACGTCAGTCGCCTCACCGTTCCACGATGTACTCATTTCCACTGCCGTGAGCACGGGTAGCTGCTTTTCCACTGCAAGATGTTGCAGCGAGGCGGCGGTATCCACACGATCATGATCGGTTATAGCTACCAAGCCAAACCGTTCACTTACCAAGTAGTCGATCAATTGCTCAGGAGTCCATACGCCATCACTGTATATGGTATGCATTTGGAGGTCAATGGCAGTTTCAGGAGCAAGAATGAGATGAGTAGTCAATGATGCCAATAGCTCATCCTTTCATAGCGTTATCATCAAATCGGAATATCGATCACCTGCTCCTCTGCCCTTTGCCAGAAAGTTTTGCCGTTTTGTGCCATAAGTTTTGCCGCAAGTACTACAACAGGGAAGTAACTTTGCCCTGCTCAAAAAAGTGTGTTACGCTTCAGGAAAAGAAACCTGAGCAAGCGTTGATTGAGAGGG
>WNGD01001094.1_pt1 | contig 35946 bp, 28 predicted proteins | sample 5400671 | NCBI WGS metagenome assembly WNGD01 (sample SAMN13153369, study PRJNA577476) | soil metagenome | isolation source: 40 cm soil or saprolite under grassland replicate 2 | place: USA:California | collected 2016-06-15 | reverse complement strand
CCGCAACCATACGAATGCGCGTCCAGGAACTGGGAGCGCTGATTACAAAAGACTATCGCGGCAAGAACCCGCATCTCATCGGCATCCTTAAGGGAGCGAGCGTCTTCCACGCGGACCTGGTTCGCGCCATTGATCTGGTGGTCTCTGTTGATTTCATTGCGGTTGGCAGTTACGGGACCTCCACCAAGAGCAGCGGCGAGGTGAGGATTCTAAAAGATCTGGATGAGAGCGTGGAAGGAAAGGATGTCCTCCTGGTGGAGGACATCCTCGATACGGGTTTGACTTTAAGCTATCTGCTCCAGATTCTGGAGTCGCGCGGTCCCAGGTCCTTGAAGGTCGTTGCCCTGCTCAATAAGCCTTCGCGGCGAATCATCGAGGTCCCCGCGGAGTATATCGGGTTCGAGATCCCCGACCATTTTGTGGTTGGCTACGGACTCGACTTCAACCAACGCTACCGCAACCTGCCTGACATTACAGTCCTGAAGGTCGATCCCGGCGAATCTTAAAGCGTCACTGTTTGGAGTTCAGCGTTCAGGCTGCAAGCTAAAGCTTGAACTCCGAGCGAACCGTGCGAAAAACCGATCCCCCGTAGGGGCGACCCTATGTGGTCGCCCGACAGCCCAGTAGCGCGGACTTGCGGGCCGCCACGCAGGCCCCCCCCCGCCCCCAACGAGACGTGGATTTTTCCACAGCCTCTCACTCGGTGCCAGCAGGGACTGCCAGATTCGCCCCGGCAACCGCCGCAGCCCGTGTCGCCTGGTCTTCGGAGTGATACTGGTTCCAATGCCACCGGGACGCCGCGGCGCGCTGCTTCTCGTTTCCGTAGAAGTTCGACTTTTCGTACAAGCGAGTGTACTCGTCGCAGGACATCCGTTGGTGCAGGATGTGGATGAAAGCCTTCTCGCTGCTGGTCACTTGGGGCCACTCCCCTAACTCCCCTAGCCAACTTGTCAGAATGCTCTTCATCCGCGCCAGGCTCACTGTGCAGGACTCGTTTTCTTGGGCGTCCAGCGAGCGAGCGAAGGACAGCTGACTCAGAAGAGCAACGGACAACAGGAACGAGGCAGCGATCCGGAGCGAGAAACTTTCTTTAAGGTTGATCATGCGACAGCCAATTCGACCCATAGGTCCCCCTCTCTGGCGCGAAGCGCCAGGGATCTGCTAACTATTCTATTGACTTCGAAGCACCACCCTTTGCTGATTGTTAGACAAGGTTAACTCGCGCAGTCCCGGGCGCGCAAGGGCCGATCGGCCCATTTTTTCTAGGCCGTGACTCCCATTTTTGTGCCGGGCTCGCACCCAACCCCGCGGCACAAGACATGGGATATTTGTGCCAGTCACCACGACTTTAAGGTTTATGGAGGCTTTCAAGCAACGGACCGCTTCGGAGAGTTCAAGCTTTCGCTTTGCAGCCTGAAGGCTGAAACTCCAAAACCCAACAGGATCCACGTATTGTGACGGATGACAGGATTGATTGGTATGAAGAGCGCGGGAGGGAAGGATGTTCCGCTGGTAGAGGACATCCTGTTCGGAGTTCAGGCTTTAGTGCTGCGCAGTAAGCGAACGCCTAAAGGCTGAACTCCAAACCTAAAGATTACTCGTTGCCAGCAGCGACTGCCAGCTCCAGGCTGGAAACTGCCGCAGCCCGGATCGTTTCATCCTTGGAGTGATACTGATTCCAATGCCACCGGGACAACGCAGCGCGTTTGCTTTCATCCCTGTGGATCTTCGCCTTCTCGTACCAGCGAGTGTACTCTTGGCAGGACATCTGCTGGTGCTGGGAGTGAATGAACGCCTTGTCGGTGTTGGACACCAGGGTCCACTCCCCCAGCCTGCTTTCCATGGAGTTCTTCATCCGCGTAAGGCTCATCGTGCAGGAATTATTCGCTTGCGCATCTCGCGAACGAGCGAAGGAGAGCTCACCCAGAAAAGCAACGCACAACAGCAGCGAGGCGGCAGTCCGGAACGGGAAACTTACTCTCGGGTTCATCAGGCAGCAGCCGACTTGAACCTTGCCGGTTTCGGCGTCGAGCCGAACCCATTGCACCACAGCTTTACCGTGGAATCTCTTCGGGACGTTAATGGTCAGAACCGAACCCCGACCGACCACATCCTGAGGCACGAGCAGACCCAACCCCTTCCGGCTGAAGTCGGTACTTTCCCCTTGAAACTGAAATGGGCGCCCTAAACGATCGGTGCCTTGAATGATCACCGGAGCACTTAAGCCCGCCCTCACATTTCGTCTTAAATCAATACCCATATGACTTACTCCTTATGTATTTCAACATTACTTCTGTCTTATCGTCTGATAACGTCATTACATGCCAGAGCAATTTGTGTACCAATGGGCTGATCCGCTTGTAAGGGAGCCGGCAGTTCACGGTAATCGTAAGTAAACGAGTCAGTTGTCACATTCCTGAGGGTGCTCGGTCGATCGCGCAAACAAGACACTGAAAGCAGGAATGGGTCCCCGATTTCCTTATCATTGATGAAATCGGACCCCTTCGCGTCTTAGTGCCTTAGCGGTGAATTGGGCGCAGCCAATACGCACAAAGAATCACCAAGTCTTTGATTGCTCGGCGTTCATCCGTGGTGTTCCGTGCACGCCCGTGTCGGGTTAGTAGCATTAAGTTAGCGGAGCTGCGTTAGAAAGGAGGTCCCCGCGGACAGACTCAGGCCGAAATTCTCGGCGACGGTCTGACCTATGTCGGCCAGAGTGCTTCGGGTTCCAAGGGGGATACCCCGGCGGAGCTTCTTGCTGAATGCCAGAATCGGCACGTATTCGCGTGAATGGTCGGTGCTCGGTGTTGTCGGATCGCAACCATGATCCGCACTGATGACCAGGCAGTCGTCCTCACGCAAGTTTTTGAGGAGCAGCGGGAGCCTTCGGTCGAACTCCTCGAGACCTTCCGCGTATCCCTTGACGTCGTTACGGTGACCCCAGAGCATATCGAAATCGACGAAGTTGCTGAAGATGAACCCCTCCGAGGTGACCTCCAACGCCCGGAGTGTTCCGTCCATAGATTCCGTGTTGTCCCTGGCCGGGACATTCTCGCTAATTCCCCGATAGTCAAAAATGGAAGCTATCTTGCCGACCCCTACCGAAGCAAGGTCGTTTTGCCGCAACAGATCCAGTAAGGTAGGATGCGGCGGCGGGATCGCAAAATCCTTTCGATTCTTGGTGCGCTGAAAGCTACCAGGCGCACCCGAAAAGGGCCGAGCAATGACCCGCCCGACCCGGTCCTCCCCGTCCAGCAGCTCCCGGGCTATTCCGCAAATCCGGTAGAGATCCTGAAGAGGTATGATGTCCTCATGGGCAGCGACCTGAAACACCGAATCCGCAGAGGTGTATAGGATCGGACGGCCGGTCCGGACGTGTTCCTCGCCCAGCTCCTTGATGATTTCGGTGCCCGAAGCCGGCTTATTTCCCAGCACCTTGCGACCGATAGCCTTCTCGAAGGGATTCAGGATCCTGGCTGGAAATCCTTTGGGGTATGTGGGAAAAGGAATCGGCGTGATGAGTCCCGCCATTTCCCAATGCCCGACGGTACTGTCCTTGCCGTTTGAAAGAATGGCCGCTTTGCCAAAACAGCCTGCGGGTTGCGGGACGGGAGCAAGGTTTGGCAAGGCTCGGATATTTGCGAGCCCCAACCTTTGCAGGTTTGGAAGGGCGGGGTTTTCTCTTTCCAGGACGTGCCCTATAGTGTCGCTCCCTTGATCGCCCCATTTGGCGGCGTCGGGCATCTCGCCGATTCCCGCACTATCCAGCACGATTAACACTACACGCCGGAACAGCCGCATCTCACGTCATCTCGAGTAAAATTCTTTGCCTCTTCGCGCCTTCGCGGTAAGTCCCGGGCTGCTGGATCGCATCGCGAAGGCGCGAAGGACGCCAAGAACCGTCACCTGCTCTTCAGGCTCGACAGGACGCGTTCCTGAATGATCCTCGCTTTTTGTTTGATCTTCCCCTCGTCCAATGTCAAAACGACGCCGTCCAGCATTGCGATCTTTCCGTTGATCACGCTCAGCCTGACGTCCGCGCCTTTCAAAGCATAGACCAGATGAGAATACACATTGTACATGGGCACTGCGTGAGCAGGCTCTGTGGAAATGGTTATAAGGTCCGCTTTCTTTCCCGTTTCCAGCGAGCCGATTTCCTTGTGGAGGCCAAGGACCCTGGCTCCTCCGAGTGTAGCCAGCTCGACGACCTTCTCCGCGGGCAGGGCCGCCGGATTTCCGGAAACGAGTTTTTGAAGCCTGGCCGCGGTGGACATGGCTTCAAACATGTCAAGGTCGTTGTTGCTCGCGGCTCCATCCGTTCCCAGTCCCACGGGAATCCCAAGGGCGAGCATCCGCAGGACCGGCGCGCTACCCGATGCCAGCTTCATGTTGCTCTCGGGATTATGCGTGACGCCTAAACCGCGGCGCCGGATGATGCCCAGGTCCTGCTCTGTCAGCCAGACCCCATGATTGAAAATGACATTAGGACCCAGGACGCCAAGCTTCTCCAACCATTGAGTAGAGGTCGTCTTGTATTTAGCCTTGATCTGCCGAACCTCATCGCGCGTTTCGGACACGTGGATGATCATCGGCACGCCGTATTTGTCCGCAAGTCCTTTGCAAGCCCTGAGCGTTTCGGGAGAGTTAGTATATGGGGCGTGTGGGGCCACCGCGGGAACTATCAAGGAGCTGCCTCTCCAGCGTTGGATGAATCGCTCCGTGTACTTCAGAGCCTCCTCGGGGTTCCTGCTGTCCGGTGATGGGAACCCAAGAATCGTCTGGCCGAGAACCCCTCTTACGCCCGCCTGATTCGTAGTTTCGGCGACCTTGTCCTCAAAATAATACATGTCCGCATAGGTGGTGGTTCCCGAACGGATCATCTCCAGGCAGGCCAAGTCCGTTCCTGCCTGCACAAACTCAGGTGAAACGTTCCTGGCCTCGGCAGGAAAAATGAACTTCTCCAGCCAATCCATCAGAGCCATATCATCGGCGATGCCGCGAAAAAGAACCATCGGGGCATGGTTATGCGTGTTGACCAGTCCCGGCAAGACGATCTGATTTGCGGCAGAGATCTCCTGGGCCGCCTGGAATCTCCCTGCCAACTCCGAAGCAGGACCGACCGCAATGATGCGGTCTCCTCGGATGGCCACCATGCCCTTATCGATAATCCGCCGGGACGAGTCCATGGTGACTACGGTCCCTCCTGAAATCAGAATGTCAGCCCGCTCTTGTGTTTGTGCGGGCGTCGGGCCAGCGACCAACGCACAGAAAGGCAAAGTCAACCACGAAGACACCAAGACCCGAAGAAACACGAAGCGTTTTAGATTTAGATCGATGGCAGATTCCCTCGCCGCAACCAAGAACTGAGTGATTCTTTGTGTCTTCGCGGCTTGATCGTAACGGCTCCGCCCGGCAGACACGCCTTTATTCCTTCCCGAGGAAGCGGCTGTCGAAGGGGAAGGGCAAGAGTTCGCGCATCCGATATCTGGCTCGCCCCCCCTTAAGATTCGCGAGGACGACCTCGATGTCGCCGCAGTACTCCCAGATAATCTGGCGGCAGGCGCCGCACGGCGGTGTCAGGTCTTCGGTATCCGCCACAACTACCAGGCGGCGAAAGTCAGACTCCCCTTCCGAAAGCGCTTTCCAGATGGCCACGCGTTCGGCGCAAACGGTAAGGCCGTACGTGGAGTTTTCGACATTGCAACCGCTGTAGAGTTTTCCCTTTCGGGTCTCGACCGCCGCCCCCACCTTGAAGCCGGAGTGCGCCGCGCGGGCATGGTCTCGCGCACATTTGGCTGCGCGCACCAGATCCTCTGCCTTCATCAGCCATTCCCCTCTGCCCGCGCAAGAAAGGCCAGAGCCGGGATAATGCTCCGCAGAAGCGACATAAACTGTTCCTTCACCCGTTCTGTGGTGTCCATCACTTCCTGGTGGGTCAGCTTCTGGGGGAGAATACCTGCCGCCATGTTCGTTATGCAGGAGATTCCAAATACGGGGATGCCCATATGGTTTGCTGCTATGACCTCCGGGACCGTGGACATCCCCACGGCATCCGCGCCGAGCGCGCGCATCATCCGGATCTCCGAAGGTGTTTCATAACTCGGCCCCGTCAGACCCATGTATATCCCCTGGCGCAAGAAGAGACCCTTCTGTTCCGCAACGCGGAGAGCGACCTCCCTCATAGCGCGGCTGTACGCGTCGCTCATATCGGGAAAGCGCTCGCCAAGCTCGTCGATATTGGGCCCTATGAGCGGGTTCGTGCCCATCATGTTGACATGGTCCGTGATTACCATCAGATCGCCCGGCCGGAAGCTCAGGTTGATCCCGCCGGCCGCATTGGTCACTATGAGCTGGCGCATCCCGAGGGCGCCCAGAACCCGCACCGGGTAGATGACCTCCGCCATCGAGTAACCCTCGTAGAAGTGGACGCGGCCCTGCATCGCAACAACGGGCACGCCTTCACCCTCGCCGAGTACGAGATTGCCGGAATGTCCGATCGCTGTGGATCGCGGAAAATGGGGCAATTCGGAATAGGGGATCACAGTGCGAGGCTGAAAAGTATCGGCGTAGGAACCAAGGCCGGAACCGAGAATCAGCCCGAGAACTGGAGTCTGGGCATGGCGTGAGCGAATGACGGCTACGGTTTCAAGGATCTCTTTGTACATACAGGCATTGCTTCGCCACGAATTACACGAATTTCACGACAACAGGCTCGCCGTCAAAAAAAAAGTGCGCGTGGGGACCTCCTTTCGAGGGAAAAAGATTTCAAAGAATTCGTCTAATTCGTGAAATTCGTGGCAAGTCTTTCTCCGTGGGTCCTCTATCCAATGACCTTCTTGATAAGAGTAGGACGCTGGGGAGGCTCCGGCGACAACTTGTAGGATTCTCTCAGGCGCTTCACGGCTTCCTGAAAGCGCGCTTCGTCATTGTAAAAGACGGTGCATAAGGCCTCCCCGTCTTCCACGGCATCCCCGATCTTCTTGTCAACACGCATCCCCACGGCATGATCGATCTGGGAGTCAACGGTCTCCCTCCCGGCTCCGAGCATACTCATGGCCAGTCCGATCTTCTCCGTGTCCATGAATTGCACATATCCCGTCTCTGTTGCCAGGAGCGGAGACTCGTGCCGGGCCCGCGGCAACAACGAGTAATCCTCTATGACTGCCGGGTTTCCATCCTGTAGCCGAACGATCTGCTCGAATTTTGCAAGTGCTTGACCCGAGCGGATCATCTTGCGAAACAGTTCGCGCCCTTGCTCGAGGTTCTCGACCGCACGTCCGAGAACAAAGCAGTGCGCCGACAGTTCTTCGGAAAGCGCCACAACATCTCGGGACCCCCGGCCTTTCAAGACCTCGATGCATTCGACAACCTCCAGGGAGTTGCCGACCAATTCGCCCAGCGGCTGGTTCATATCCGTGATCAAGGCGGCCAATTTCTTGCCGCAGCTCTGGCCGATTCCAACCATGGCACGTGCCAATTCTTCCGCCTCCTGTTGCCCTTTCATAAAAGCCCCGCTGCCGGTCTTGACGTCCAGAACCAGAGCGTCAATTCCTTCCGCGAGCTTTTTGCTCATGATGCTTGCCGCTATCAGGGGCTGGCAGTCAACGGTCCCGGTCACGTCACGCAAAGCGTAAAGCTTTCTATCGGCAGGCGCCAACCTGTCGGTCTGGCCGATCAAAGCCACGTTTGCCCTGGCCAGCGTCTCCTTGAATTTTTCGCTGGTGAGCCGAACGTTAAAACCGGGAATGGATTCGAGCTTGTCCAGCGTTCCACCCGTGTGGGCCAAACCCCGGCCGGCAATCATGGGCACAATGAGCCCGGCGGCGGCAACCGACGGGGCGACGATGAGAGACGTCTTGTCGCCGACGCCGCCCGTGGAGTGCTTGTCCACCTTCACTCCGGCGAGAAATCCCAGATCCAGAACCTCCCCGGAGCGCATCATCTCCTCGGTCATTGACGCCATTTCCCCCTGACTCATACCGCGAAACGTTACGGCCATGAGAAAGGCAGACATTTGATAGTCCGGGATGGTCGTGGCGCAATACCCGCGTATCAGAAAGACCATCTCCTCGCGAGAAAGCTCCCCGCCCTGTCGCTTTTTACGGATGATGTCGACCGCGCGCATAGAGGTCCGGAAATAAAAAAAGCTATCGGGCGCCATCAGACGAATCGGGCTGGCCCGCGCGATTCGCCTGCGACGCTGATAGCTTTGGATGAATCTCAGAAGCCCTCTCTTTTTTGAGAGTTCTACGGGCTGCGGAAGCTACGCATTTTCTTCCGCAGGCGTTTTCGCGCCAGGGCCTGTTTAATACGCCGCTTTTCTCCGGGCTTCAGATAGAAAGAGTGCTTCTTCGCATCTTTAATAATGTCTTCCTGCTGAACCTTGCGCTTGAAGCGCCGCAGAGCGCTTTCCAAAGACTCGCCGTCGTTAATGATGACTTCCGCCAAGCAAAACACCTCCTTGTAGGCAAGATAATAGCGGCCGCCAAAATACCTTCTCCTCCATCTCCTGTCAAGGGTGTTTGAGAGCTATCACGAGCCTGACGGGTCGCGGGAAGCCCAGCTCGAGAAGAATTCAAGCACTTTATTCACCATGGAGACACGGAGTTCAAGGAGATGCACGGAGAACCCTGATGTCTCTGTGAAATCTCCGTGCCCTCCGTGTCTCCGTGGTCAAACAGGACCTCTTGCCGCTGCAGGTTGTCTGAATCGCAGCACCATGGAGGAAACTGCGCGTTCGAATAGCTAGTGGGACGAGTGTGGTTCCCAGATCAGGACTTGTCCCGAGCCGATCTGCTCCCGTTTTGAGCTCAGCCGCGCGACCTCCGCCTGAATCCTGCGCTCATTCTCTCGTGTCGGGTCCAACCTGCGTACCGTTTCTATCGCCCGGTCAAAATCGTAGAGAGCCTCGTACGTTTCCATGAGGTTCAGCAGGGCCCTCCGCCTGCACTCGACACAGGGAGACCCCGTTACTTTTTGAAAAGGCTCAAGAGCATCCTGATACCGCTTTCGAATCTGGTAAATGTTGCCGATTTTCAAACGCGCCTGATCCGCGGTGTGGCCTCCGGTCCCTTGTTCCTCGACGCGGCGCAACTCCCGCAAGGCCTGGTCGTAATCGCCCAGATTGAAATACGCGTTGGCCATCTGCATCCGGATCTCGGCGCTGTTGTCCAGACCTTTCCACGCAAGAATCTTCTCGTACTCGCAGACCGCCTGCGTCAGGTCCCCGATCTCGTTTGCGTGAATCTCGGCCAGTTTTTCGCGAGCCTTAAATTCGTCGGGCGTCCCAGGGCGCTCAGCAGCCAGCTTTTGATACATTTCAATGGCCTTGCCGAGCTGCCGCAGGTTCAGGTAGTAAATATTTCCCAGATTCATCAGGGCTTGCGCGCCATACCTTCCACTCGGATCGCGATCGTGCAGCAAAAGATTGAGGCGGACGGCGTCTTCGTAATCTCCCTCTCTCCACCTTGCTTCAGCCTGCTCCAAGAGTTGCCGCGAGTCTGCGTTGCACCCCCACAGCAGGGCGAACAGAGCCAGCAAGGTCCACAGAGCAAAGCGCTCCATGCTTACTCGCCTCCCTGATTCTCGCCTTCCACCTCTGCTGCCACGACTGCCACGCTTACCACTTTGTCCCCTTCTTCCAAGTTGATGCATTTCACGCCTACGGCCGCCCTGCTCTGGGTCTGCCGGATGTCCTCGGCGTTCAACCGGATCAGTTTGCCCTGCGCGGTGATCAGCATGACCGAAGAGTCCTCTTGAACATGCAGGGTGTTGACGACGTGCCCATTTTTCTCCCCGACTTTGAGGTTAATAACGCCGGAGCCTCCCCTTCCCTGTCTTGGATACTCCTCGATTCCGGTCCGCTTCCCGAAACCTCCCTCGGTCACGGTAAGAAACTGCCCTTCTCCGGCGAAAGCGGACATGCCGACGACGGTATCCCCCTCCCCGAGTCGTATACCGATGACCCCCCGGGCGGTGCGCCCCATGTCACGCACGTCCGACTCGGCGAAGCGGATCGCCTTTCCCTTGCGCGTCGCCAGCAGCACGTCGTAGGAACCATCGGTGAGCCCGCATCCGATCAGCTCGTCATCTTCGGGGACGGAAATCGCGATGATCCCCGAGCTGCGCGGGTTCGAAAACTCAGTCAAGGCCGTCTTCTTGACAATCCCCTTGCGAGTGGCCATTACGACATATTTGTCGGCATCGAAACCCTTTACGGAGATGATGTCCGCGATCTTCTCCCCCGGCAACATGTTCACCAGGTTGACGATTGCCTTTCCCTTCCCGGCCGTTCCGACATCCGGTATTTCGTACACCTTTACCCAGTAAACCTGGCCGCGATTCGTGAAGATGAGAAGGTAACTATGCGTCGATGCCACGAAGACGTGGTCGATGAAATCCTCTTCGCGCGTGGTCATCCCAATCCGGCCCTTTCCTCCGCGTCCCTGCGACCGGTACAAGGAGGCGTTGGTGCGCTTGATATATCCCGAGTGCGTTACTGTAATGACCACATCCTCTTCGGCGATCAGGTCCTCCAGTGTGATCTCGACTTCCTCATCAACGATTTCGGTCCGGCGCGCATCCCCATAATTCTTTTGAATTTCCTGCAACTCATCGACGATGACCCCTTTGAGGGCTTTTTCGCTGGCAAGGATCTCCTTGAGGCGGGCGATCAACTTCAAGGTTTCTTCGTATTCGCTGACAATTTTCTCGCGCTCCAGGCCAGTCAGGCGCTGCAAGCGCATTTCCAGGATGGCCTGGGCCTGGGCTTCGCTGAACTGAAACTGCGTGATGAGTCCCTCCCTCGCCACGGCAGGTTCCTTGGAAGCCCGGATCAGAGCGATGATGGCGTCCAGCATGTCCAGAGCTCGCTTCAGCCCTTCCAGGATGTGGGCCCGCGCTTCCGCCTTCTTCAGGTCGAACAGGGTTCTCTTGCGAACAACCTCCTTCCTGTGGTCAATAAAGCACTCGATGGCCTCCTTCAGCGAAAGGACTCGAGGCTGGTTATTGACAATTGTCAGAAGGATGATGCCGAAGCTCGTTTGCATCGGCGTCAACTTGTACAGGTTGTTCATTACCACCTGTGCCGGTTCCTCTTTCTTGAGTTCGATGAAGATACGCATGCCTTCGCGGTCCGACTCGTCTCTGATATCGGAGATGCCATCGAGCCTCTTGTCCCGCACAAGCTCCGCAATGCGTTCGATGAGTTTCGCCTTGTTGACCTGGAAAGGGATCTCCGTCACCACGATGGCTTCGCGGTCCTTGGAGATTTTCTCGATGGCCATTCTGGCGCGCAGCGTGATGATCCCCCGCCCTGTCGCATAGGCCGATCGGATGCCGGTGCGCCCATAGATAAAACCAGCCGTCGGGAAATCGGGACCCGGAACGAGCGATAACAATTCGTCCAACGTGGTGTCGGGGTTCTCTATCAGCCGGATCGTCGCGCTTATGATCTCCGTCATGTTGTGGGGCGGCACGTTTGTTGCCATCCCCACTGCGATCCCGGAGGAACCGTTGACGAGCAGGTTGGGAAACTTTGCCGGCAGCACCAGCGGCTCCTGCAAGGAGCCGTCATAATTCGGCACGAAATCGACGGTTTCCTTCTCTATGTCGGCCAGCAACTCATCCGTCAGCCGGGCCATGCGAACCTCGGTATACCTCATGGCCGCGGGGTTGTCCCCGTCCACAGAGCCAAAGTTTCCTTGCCCGTCGATCAGCGGATAGCGGAGTGAGAAGTCCTGGACCATGCGCACGATGGTGTCGTACACCGCGTCGGGGCCGTGCGGATGGTACTTACCGATGACGTCGCCCACGATGCGAGCCGATTTCTTGTAGGGCTTGTTGTAGGTGTTGCCCAGCTCGTTCATGGCGTGCAGAACGCGCCGATGCACGGGCTTAAGCCCGTCGCGGGCATCCGGGAGCGCGCGTCCGATAATCACGCTCATCGCGTAGTCCAGATAGGACGTGCGCATCTCATCGATGAGGTTTACAGGAGTCGGTTCCAGTGCGGTAGGCATGGCGGGAATTCAGCTCGCTTCGCTCGCTAACTTTAGGGGCCCCTCATGCTTATCCGCTTGTTTCAGGTGACCACCATATTTACGATAGGGCATGGCTTCAGGAATCTAACCGCCACAACATATAGGGCCAACCTGAATTAAGCGGATAAGCATGAGGCCCCTAGCAGTTAGATATCGAGATTGCGGACGTTCAGAGCGTTGTCCTCGATGAACCGGCGCCGCGGCTCGACCGCATCCCCCATGAGAATTGTGAATATCTCGTCGGTCTCGACGGCATCGTCGACAGACACTTTAAGCAGGGTCCGCGACTCCGGATTCATTGTCGTCTGCCACAGCTGCTCGGGGTTCATTTCCCCTAACCCTTTATAACGCTGATAGGTCAGGTCCTTCTTCCCAAGGTCCAGTATGTGGTTCAGCAGCTCCTCCCGGGACCCTATCTCGACGTTAAGGCCATTGGTTCGTACCGTAAACGGTGGTTTTTCCAGAGGGCCAAGCTCCGAGAAGAGCTGGAAAAGGCGCTGCCACTCAGCCGAGGAGAGGAAGTTCCGGTTGATGATTATCTTCGCGACGTCGTTCTCTCTCTCCAGGACAATGGCCAGCAGGCCGTGCTCCTCGTCCGTCGTGATCGTATGACGATACCCGGTCCCCTCCGAAACGGAGCCCAAGGCCTCAAGAATCTCCCTGTCCTCGAAGACCTGTTTCAGCGTGATGCCGCTCTTAAAAAAACCCCCTTCTCCGGCCACAGCTTCCAGCAGGCGATTCAGAAGCTCGCGGTTCTCGAGCCTACGATTCAGTTTGGCGCACAAGAGTGTATGCTCGTGGACCGCCTTGAGCAATTTGATGAGTTCGTTGCCGCCGAACTCGGCTCCGGTTTTTGACTCGCTGACCAGGACGTCCTGTGTGGCTCGCTTCATCAGATAGTCGTCCATCTCGCGCTCGTTCTTCAAATACCTGAGCGTCTTCCCTTCCTTGACCGCGTAAAGGGGGGGCTGCGCGATGTAGATATGACCCCTTTCCAGTAATTCCGGCATCTGGCGGTAGAAGAAGGTCAGAAGCAGCGTGCGGATGTGAGAGCCATCCACGTCGGCATCCGTCATGATGATGATCCGGTCATAGCGGAGCTTCTCTAGCGAGAAATCGTCCTTTCCGATACCCGTCCCTATGGCGCAGATCATGGTCGTGATCTCCTGGTTGCTGAGCATCTTATCGAAGCGGGCTTTCTCGACGTTCAGGATCTTTCCCTTTATCGGAAGAATGGCCTGAAACTTCCGGTCGCGCCCTTGCTTCGCCGATCCGCCTGCGCTGTCACCCTCCACTATGAAGATTTCGCAAAACTTGGGATCCCGTTCCTGGCAGTCCGCCAGCTTGCCGGGTAACAGCCCACCGTCCAGAGCCCCCTTCCGCCGGGTCAAGTCCCGGGCCTTGCGCGCCGCTTCGCGCGCTCGCGCCGCCTCTATCGCTTTCGCCAGGATTTTGCGCGCAATCGGAGGGTTCTCTTCGAAGAATGCCCCCAGGTTTTCATTCACCGCGGCTTCCACAATGCCTTTGATCTCACTGTTTCCCAGCTTGGTTTTCGTCTGCCCTTCAAACTGAGGGTTCCTGAGCTTCACGCTGATCACGGCCACCAGGCCCTCCCGAACGTCCTCGCCGGTCGGATTCTCCTTCAGATCTTTCAGCAGATCTTTGGCCTGAGCGTAGGCATTAATGCTTCGGGTGAGCGCCGACTTGAAGCCGATCAGATGGGTGCCCCCTTCGTGAGTGTTGATGTTGTTTGCAAAGGTGAAGACGGTCTCGCTGTAGGCGTCGTTGTACTGCATGGCCACTTCTACGACGACGTCCTCTTTTCGCGTTTCAAAGTAGATCGGTTTCGGATGAAGCACATTCTTGTTCTTGTTCAGATGGTCCACAAAGGAGCTAATTCCCCCTTCGTAAACAAAGGACGTTTTGCGGTCCGTCCGAAGGTCTTCCAGGACGATTTCCAGCCCCCTGTTGAGAAACGAAAGTTCCCGCAGGCGCTGGGCGATGGTTTCGTAGCTGAACTCGAGAGTCTCGAAGATCTCTTCGTCGGGCTTGAAAGTGACTTTGGTCCCTCGTCGCTGCGTCGTGCCCAGTTGTCGGAATTCCGTAACCGGCTTTCCCCTTTCGTAGCTCTGCTCGTAGACTTTACCCGCGCGCCAAATCTCCAGATCAAGCCGCCGGCTCAGAGCATTCACGACGGAGATACCTACCCCGTGCAGCCCGCCGGAGACCTTATAGGAATCGTTGTCGAATTTACCCCCGGCGTGCAAGGTGGTCATCACGACCTCGGCGGCGGATTTTTGGGTTTGCTCGTAAAAATCGGTCGGGATTCCCCTTCCGTTGTCTATGACCGTGATGCTGTTGTCGATATGGATGGTAACTTCGATACAAGTGCAAAATCCGTTCAGCGCCTCGTCGACGGAGTTGTCCACAACTTCGTACAGCAAGTGATGCAGCCCATCCGCCGCCCTGGATCCGATGTACATCGCCGGTCGTAGGCGTACCGCTTCCAGGCCCTCCAGGACCTTGATTTTATCCGCCCCATAGTCTTCAACGTCCGCTTCGTTGCCTGGTATCGGCGACTGCGCAGACGAATCTTGGGGCAATGGCTCCTTTTCCACCATCCAAAACTCCCGGTTTTATGCTCTCCCCCAGATCGAACCGTAGGAACGCCCCCTGTGTGGCCGCCCACGGCTCCAATGCAGGGGCGCTACGAATTGCAAAGGCAGCGGCGTTTCGCTCAAATAAGTCCCCTACTAACCTTTTTGTTTCCAAGGATTTATTTGCCAAAAACGCACGACGAAAATATACCATATTCCGGCGCCAAACGGGAGCAATTTTCGAGTTTTATTGCGAATGTATCTGTTTATCCTTCAATGAGTTACAAAGCCAGCTCAGGATCTCAGCCTTCAGGGCCGCACTGTGCAAGCAATTGTAAGTCAAGGGTGCAGATTTTCACGAGAGACAGACGGCCACGGAGGACTCGCTCCACAACCAACAAAATCTTCGCGATTCCTTTACGCAGTTAGCGATCTTCGCGGGTAATACTAATGCGGAATTAACCCCGAAAACCCGAAGAGCCCAAAGGGGGGTTCGCAAAGAACTCTAGTCGAGATCTGCATCACCCTCAGCGGGCGCAGGCGCTATTGTTCCCGAGCGTACTTCGTACCGGCGCACCCCGGCTGCGATTTCCGCGACGCTGGTCTCCCTGGCGGTTGTGAGGAACACTTGCGTCCGTTGAGCGAGATGACCCAGAAACCTCTTCATTCTCTCTGAATCCAATTCGGCTTCCACATCATCGACCATAAAAACCGGGTAGAACCCGTGGACTTCCTTGTGGGCTTCCATCTGCGCGAAATAGAGAGACAAAAGGCTACTGCGTTGCTCTCCCGCAGAGCCGAATTCCGCGAGAGGCTTTCCATTCAGGAAAAGCTTGAGGTCGTCACGATGCGGGCCGACGGAGGTAAATCCCGACCGAAGATCCGCTGTCCTCTTTTCGCTCAATCTCTCCCGAAACTCCCACTCGATCTCCTCGCCCTCACCGGGCTCCAGTGCCGCATTGGAAATGTATTGGAGCGTCAAGGTATCGTCTCCGAACAGCTTATCGGGAAGGCGGCCCTTCAAGGCCTCGACATAGCGTGCACGGTCTCTCAAGATTTGCGTCCCTTCCACGATCAGTTTTTCTTCCCAAGCCTCGATCAACGAGTCGTCCACTCGCCGGTCTTGTCTTTGGTAGAACGAGAGAAGTTTGTTTCTCTGGCGCAGCGCTCTCGTATAAGCCGCGAGTCTTGCGATGTGTCCCGGACAAACGGTGACCATGGCCCGGTCCAGAAAGGCCCGTCGCTCTCCGGGCCCTCCCCGAATTACACCTAGGTGCTCGCTAGTGAAGGCCGCGACGTGCAGATTGCCGACGAACTCCGCCCACCCGACGCTCTTGCGATGGAGCATAAGTTTCTTCTCGCGAGACGAGATCGCGACCCCGAGATCCCTTTCCACAGACTGCTTTTCAACGACTCCTTCGACGCCACAGAGTTTCTCCCCATGCTGTATGCAGTCTCTGGCAACGACGGTACGAAAGCTTTTCCCGTATGCGAGAATGTAAATGGCTTCGAGAACGTTAGTTTTGCCCTGGGCATTGCGCCCGAAGAGCATGTTGGACCCGGGAGAGAAAGAAACCTCCGCTCGCGTAAAGTTACGAAAGTTGAACAGGCGGAGAGTCGATAACCGCACGGAGCTGGGCCAGGCTTCTAGAATTTCATTGGCATCACGACATAGCGATACTCCATATCTGCCGCGCCTGCAGGGCAAAGCATTCCTTGAGTCTCACTGTCCTTTACCGCGATAGAGACGGTTTCAGTCCCGCAGGCGCCGAGGAAATCAATGAGGTATTGCGGGTTGAACCCGATGGCCAGAGACGTGCCGTCGTAATCCACAGGCAAGACCTCCCTGGCCTCACCTGCGTCGGCGCTGCTTGCCGTCATCTCTACAGCTCCACGGCTGAACGAAAACCGGATCGCTCGCACCCTTTCATCCGACATCACCGCGGCTCGACGTATCCCATCGGCCATCGCGCGCGTAGATGCAATGATTTTCTTGTCGTTGTCCTTCGGTATGACCATCTCATAGTTGGGAAACTGGCCGGCCAGGACCCGCGAAACCAGCCTCTTCCCCCCCAGGGAGAAAAAGAGATGGTTTTCATCGCGGCCAAATTCCACAAGCATGTCCTCCGCGCCGACCAACTTCTGAAGCTCTACCAGTGTCTTCCGAGGAATGAGAGCGCGTATCTCTCCATCAACTCCAGCGAAATCCACGGCCTTGGAAACGGACGCAAGGCGGTGCCCATCGGTCGCCACCATCCGCATCTCGTGAGGCGTCAAAACCATCAGCGCCCCATTCAGCGAATATCTGGACTCCTCCTGGGTGATCGCAAACATGGTCCGTTGGATCATTCCCTTCAAAAGGCCGCCAGGAACTGAAACACTGGAAGCTCCCAGCTCCGGAATGGAAGGAAAGTTCTCCTTCGGTAAGCCCACCACCTTATATTCAGAATTTCCTGAGCGGATCTGCACCCAGTCATTCTCGAGAAGTGAAAAATCGATGTCTGCGTCTTCGGGCAACAGCCGGACAATATCGAAGATCCTCCGCGCGGAAAGCGTCGTTGTGCCCGCCACGCGGACTTCACCTGGGCAGCCGCAGCAGATGCTCACGTCCAGGTCCGTGGCCGTGATATCCACGCGATCGCCAGAAGCGCTGAGAAGTATGTTGGACAAGATAGGGATCGTCGTTTTCCTCTCGATCACGCCCTGAACAAGGTTCAACTCACTTAGTATTGCGTTTCGCTTTACGGTAAATTCCATGGAAGTCCATGCTCCTTGGAGTTTTGGCTTGGCGGAACGACGGATTATAACAGAAACATCTTTTTCACCACAAAAACACAAAGATCTCAAAAATCCACACAGAGAAAAAACTGACGGCTCTCTTTGTGTGTCCTTCGCGTCTTTGTGGTGTTTTTCTATTTATTATTTATATGTTTTTATTCAGTAGTAGTAGCAGCGGCTGTGAATTTGTTGAAAATTACCCTAACTTATTGGGCGAGACTCCGATAGGTTCCGGATAACTTCGGGAGACCGCCGTGCGCATACGGGTTCCAGATGTGGAAACCTTTGGAACCGTAAATTTTCACAGGGAACCATTGATGCGGCGGTGTGAAAAACAGGAGAAGCTCAGCGGAAAGAACTGATTATCTTGTTTACTGCCGTGTGAATTTCCTGGTCTGTTTTTTGCAGTTCTTCGATCTTGCGAATCGAGTGCAGAACAGTGGTGTGGTGCTTTCCACCAAAATCTTTTCCAATTTGAGGCAGTGACAACCCGGTGAGTTTCTTACAGACAAACATGCCGATCTGGCGCGGTAGGGCGACCGCGCGTGAGTTGTTCTTCGATTTCAACTGATCCGGCTTGAGGCCGAAATAAACGGAAACTGCGCGGATGACCATTTCTGAAGAAGCGGTCTCTCTCTCCCCTTTGACAAGGTCCTTCAGAACTTCTTTGGCATAGCTCAGGTCGATATCCTCCGTATCGATTCCGTCCAGGGACGCACGAGCCAGGAGGCGCGTAAGAGCTCCGTTAAGATCTCGGATGTTCGATCGGATCGAGCTTACCAGATGCATGGCGACTGCATCGGGTATCGCTGCATTCTCGGACGCGGCGCGCCTTTTCAGGATCGCGAGTCTTGTTTCCAGGTCCGGGGGCTGGATGTCGGCGATCAAACCCCATGCGAAGCGCGAGTTGAGCCGTTCCTCGATCGTAGGGATGTCCTTGGGCGGGCAGTCGCTGGTAATGACGATCTGTTTCTGCGCGTCGTAGAGAGCGTTGAACGTGTGGAAGAACTCCTGCTGGGTACGCTCTTTGCCCGCGAGAAACTGAATGTCGTCCATCATGAGCACGTCGATTTCGCGGTACTTCTGCCGGAACTGGAAGGTCGTTTCGTGGCGGATCGAAGTTATCAAATCGTTGAGGAAGGTGTCTGAAGACATGTACAGGAACCGCAGCCTGCCGTTTCTTTGGCGGATGTAGTGGCCGATGGCGTGCATGAGGTGCGTTTTTCCCAGCCCCGTGCCCCCGTAGATATAGAGCGGGTTGTAGGCCTTGGAGGGTCTTTCCGCGACTGCCCGCGCAGCTGCCTGAGCGAACTGATTGCTGGACCCTACCACGAATGTTTCAAACGTGTTGGCGGAACACAACGTGCCCTGACACCGTTCGTCCCTCTCTGGAGGATCCGCCGGGGCCGACGTGCGTTCTTGCCCGGCGACGCTTCCCGCCCGGACCAGAATCTGCAGGCGTGAGTGAACCGCTTCATCGACGGCATTTTGAAGGATCTCGGAATAATTCGCGAGGAGCCACTTCCTGAAGGTTTCGTTGGGAACCGAGAGGCGGAGCAGCGTTCCGTCGCAACCCTCGAATACGATCGGGCGAAACCACGTGTCGTAGCTCTCCTGGTTGACACGCTTTTGAACGGTTGTGAGGACCTGAGCCCAGACATCCATACTGCAACCCGCTCAGGGGAATAGTGAAGGGGATGAAAAAAACTTCGGCGCGGATCCAAGAGTTTTCCACAGAATTTTCCACAGCTGTGGAAAACACAACACTACTTACCAGCAGTTTTCCCCATTTTCTGCTGCCCGAAGCGTCTTTCGATTCGGTTGATTTTCTTGTTGTGAGCCGTTCTTTTTTTCTGCGGTTTCTGCTAATCAACCCGACCGCGCGAGAAAGTAGCACACGCATTTTTCACGCGCAAGAAAAAAAGAATAAAAAATTTTTTCTGCGTGCGATGAGCTTGAAACCAGCGCCCCGTGCGGGTTTCGAGCGGCAACGCTCGCCAACGCGAGGACAAATGCCGACGAAAAGTAACTTGGGAGAAAAAAACCTTTCGCAGACGAAGGTTGAAGGAAGCCTCGATCTTGCTGGATAGGATATTGCAAAAAGACTACTGAAAATACGGCAGCAGGCGCTGGTAGGTCTTGGGCAATTCTTCAGGCAGAACCCTTGTTTCCGCAATGACCGACACGAAGTTTGAATCGCCTGTCCAGCGGGGCAGGATGTGCATGTGAAGGTGATGCGCGACGCCGGCGCCGGCCGCGCGGCCCAGATTAAAACCCAAGTTGTACCCGTCCGGATGGTACTCGGATTCGAGGGCCCTCTCGCATCGCTGGGCGAGATCCAAGAACTCATGGATCTCTTCGCTTCCTGCATCCCGCAAAAATGCAATGTGGCGGTTCGCCACGACGAGGATGTGGCCGGCGGTGTAAGGGAACAGGTTCAACAGGACGAAGGAGTTCCTGGCACGGCAAAGGACGAAGTTATCGTTGTCGCGCCGCTCGGACAGGATCGCGCAGAAGACGCAGTCGGCCCCCTCGGAGCTGCTGATCTTGTTGATATAATCGAAACGCCATGGTGTCCAGAGGCGATCCATTACAGCTCCCACCCAGACAGTGACCCTGGCAGCCGCACGGAACGGGATAACCCAAGGGCTCGCGCAGGAGTAAATTCCCATTTTGGCGCGAGCGCCGGGCTGGCAGATGCGAGGCGCCGCGACGAAGTCGATGTCGGGCATCGTCTAGGAGCGGCAACAAAGCCGATACGCGCCCTTCGGCGCCGCGCCCCGCAGGCCCGCTGGCGTTGTTGCTCGCTCCTCACATACCGCCCCGGGTATAGCTCGCGGCTCGCGCCTCGCCAGCGGGCCTGGGGGCCAGCAAAATGGGAATTTATTTCTGTGCGAGCCCTAAGTCCCGAAGACATCCGAAGGGATCTGTCAACGTCGTTCTTAAGAGCGAGACGGCGGTTAAAGAGTTGAGAAGCGATGGCTTTGATCCTGCGCGACGCTTGTCGTTTGGTCTTCTGGGACGGCATCTGAGCACGCGTCTTAGGACTAAAGGGCATCGCTATCGTTCCGGCGTCCAAAATCACGGACCCGCTATAAGTGCGCGGTAGCACGTGGCCACCGCTCCTCACGGCTGGGAGGAAATTGGGTGTCAAAACTCTGAACGCCGAAGGCGCGGTACGGCCGGGTGCCGGTTCTTCGCACCTCGGGTTACGGGCTCCCCAACGGGCGGGGCCAGTCAGTGCCGGTCCTTCGGCCCCCGGCTAAGCGAGCCCTCCCAAAAGCCTGCGAGAAGAAACCGCTACTGTCTGAATTGCCCGCATTACAGGTTGATGAGGTCCTTAAGTTCCTTTCCGGGTTTGAAGTAAGGAACTTTTTTTGCTGGGACGCTGACCCCGGTGCCAGTCTTGGGATTCCTGCCCTGTCGCGAGGATCGATTGCGTATGCGGAAGGAGCCGAACCCTCGAAGCTCTATTTTTTCACCGCGTTGCAGGGAGTTTGTGATGCTGTCCAGAACAGTCTGGACGATGACTTCCGCATCCTTCTTGGTCAGGTCGGACTGGCTTGCAACCTCTTCCACTAGTTCTGCCTTTGTCATGTCCGTCTATCTCCAAAGGTACGCAAAGCGGATCTGAGACTCCGAGCGGTCCGGGTGGAGGGACACGGCGCTGCGGTAGTCTCCCAGCAGGAAGTCCAGCACGGAGAGCTTCTTCTTTGGGGGGGTGACGAGCCTGGGTTCGCCCGAAATGCCGCTCATTTTGGCCGCGGCGGCGATCGCATCCTGGAGCGTCCCCAATTCATCCACAAGGCCGTTGGTCCTGGCCTCCTGGCCAGTGAAGACGCGACCGTCCGCCAACTTGCGGACGATGGCCTCGTCCATATGACGGCTCGTGGCGACTGCAGTGACAAATTGGTTGAACATATTGTTGATGAGGCTCTGAAAATAGGCCTTCTCTTTTTCGGTAAGAGGGCGCGTGGGGGACCCGGCATCCTTGAGGTCCCCGCTCTTGAACACAACGCTTTTCAATTTGGCCCATTCCAGAAGTTCGCCGTAATTGTACCACTCTGCAATTACGCCGATGCTTCCGGTGATGGTGCCGGGGTTGGCAAAGATTTTGTCCGCCGCGCATGCGACGTAGTAGGCCCCCGAAGCGCCCACAGAAGACATGCTGACGACGACCTTCTTCTTGCCTTCGGTGCGGACCTTTTTGACCGCCTCGTAGATCTCCTGCGAGGCCGCCACGCCCCCACCGGGGCTGTTCACTCGAAGCACGACGGCTTTGACTGCGGATCTGTTGCCGTACTCCTTCAGTTGGTCGGTGAATTCCTTGGAGTCGAAGATGACGCCTTCAAGATCCAGCACTGCCACGTGGCTGGAAGATAGAGAGATCGACGGCGCGGACCCCTCTTCTGACAGATACATGGCGAGGGCAAGGAGAGAAAGAGTGAAGAACAGAAGCGCGCCCCCGCCGAGAATCAACCACAGAAGAAAGTTGGATTTCTTTTCCGTCATGACACCGCGGAGCCGGAGGCCTCAGCGTTGCTACTCACTCTCGTTTTTCTTGAACCTTGATATCTCCCGCAACTGGTCGCCGAGACGATCCCCCATCGAGGCGCTCCCTGAATCAGCAGAGGCAATATAGGAAGTGAATTCGACCCTGGGTTCTTCCTCTTTCATGGCCTTGAGACTCAAGCCGATCTTCTTTTCCTGGAGGTTGAGTTTGATGATCTTCATCTCGACTTCCTGACCGGCGGCAAGAAACTCGGCGGGTTTGTCCACATGCTTTTCGTCCAACTCGGAAACGTGGCACAGCCCCTCGATGCCATCGGCTAGCTCGACGAAAGCGCCGAAGTTGGTAATGCGGACCACGTTGCCCCGGACCACGTCCCCGACGTTGTGACGGCTGAACCAGTCCTCCCAGCGGTCCGGCTCGAGCTGTTTGATTCCCAGCGACAGCTTCTGGTTGGCCGCATCGATGCTGAGGATGACCGCCTGAACTTCATCGCCCTTCTTGAAGAGCTCGGAGGGATGCTTGACCCGCTTGGTCCAGGACATGTCGGAAACATGGACGAGGCCGTCGATGCCGTCCTCTACTTCCACGAAAACGCCGAAGTCGGTCACATTCCGCACTTTTCCGGTAATCACCGTTCCGGGCGTGTATCTCGACTCCATGACGTCCCAGGGGTTGGGCTCCGTCTGCTTCAGGCCGAGCGAGATGCGCCGCGCTTCCGTGTCGATATCCAGAATCACGACGTCGACCATTTCGTTGACGCTCACTATCTTCGAAGGGTGTTTCACTCTCTTGTTCCAGGTCATTTCAGAGATGTGAATCAACCCTTCGATCCCCGGTTCGAGCTCTACAAATGCGCCGTAGTCGGTGAGGCTGACTACCTTCCCCTGAACCCGCAAGTTCTTGGGATACCGCATGTCTGCGTGAAGCCAGGGGTCCTCGCTGAGTTGCTTGTAGCCCAGGGAGACACGTCCGTCTTCGCGGTTAAACTTGATGACCTTTACTTTGATTTTGTCCCCGACGTTGAACAGCTCGGAAGGATGATTGACGCGGCCCCAGGACATGTCGGTGATGTGAAGCAGCCCGTCCACGCCGCCCAGGTCAATAAAGGCGCCGTAGTCGGTTATGTTTTTGACCACGCCCTCCATGACCTTTCCGTCCTCCAGGACCTCCATGGTCTTGGCCTTTTCTTCTTGCATCGCTTCTTCGAGGACAGCCTTGCGTGAGAGAACGATGTTTCCTCGCTTCTTGTTGACCTTGATCACCCGCATCTCGAACTCTTCGCCGCGCAGGCTGTCGAGGTTTCTAACCGGGCGCAGATCAATCTGAGACCCTGGAAGAAACGCGCGTACGCCGATGTCGACCGCAAGGCCCCCTTTGATGCGCTCGATCACACGGCCCTTGACCACGGTCCCTTCCCGGTAAGCCCTCTCGATCACATCCCAGATCTTCATTCTCTCGGCTTTCTCTCGGGAAAGGACGACGTGGCCGTTCGCGTCTTCGGTCTGTTCGAGAAAGACGTCGATCTGGTCGCCCTCCTTCACGGTGCAGCGTCCTTGCTCGTCGAGAAACTGCTCGGTTGGGATAATCCCTTCGGATTTGAAGCCGACGTCTACAATGACCCCTCCCGCCGAGATGGCGATGACCCTTCCCTTGATGACCTCGCCCTCGGAGAAGCTCTGGGTTCTTCCCTCATAGGAGTCGAGCAGGGACTTGAAGTCCTCGTCCTGCTGTTGCCCAGCCGGGGTCTCACGGGAAGCACTTGGTCGCTTCTCGGAGGAGATTCCTCCCGCTCCAGATCGCGTGTCGTTTGTGTCAAATGCCATTCCTGCCTCCTGATTCAACCGGGACAGGGCGTGGAACGGCCTGTCCCAGTGTGTCTATTCTTTCTCTGATCGCTATGAATGCCTCTGATGTGGAAAAGAACGTGGGAAAGAAAAAGCTAATGCGGGAATATAAGTTTGGGTTCAGCTCCAGAGACAAAGGTTAACATTCCTTAATATCGCTAGATTTAAGGACCTCTCTTATACCCCGTCGTCAGGCGATTTGTCAAGCCAAGCCCAATCCGTCAGTTAACCCCGGTCTCGTTCGAGGTGGGGGGACAACCGCTTAACGGTGCTTCAATGGGGTGCGGGAACGGACCTCCTCGAGCTCTTCCAGGGTGCGTGGCCAGTCATCCCGAAGCAGGCGGGAGAGCGAACGGTCGGCCAGGAGCCTGCCTCCAGTCTGGCACGTAGGGCAATAGTTCGTTTCGTTTTCCGCATAGACGATTCGCTGGACTGGGGAGCCGCACACGGGGCAGGGCAGCCTGTAGCGTCCGTGAACCGCCATCCCTTCCCGGAATGCCGTCACCTTTTCCGGAAAACGCTCTCCCGCTTCCTCGCGCAGCCGTTGCGTCCATTCCACCAGAGTTTGCCGCGCAGCTCGATGGAGACGCGCGATTTCATCCTCCCGAAGCTGGTCGGTCCGTTTGAGTGGTGAGAGCTGCGCTCGGTGAAGGATCTCGTCAGAGTAGGCGTTCCCGATGCCGCTGAAAATGCGGGGATCCGTCAGCGCGCGCTTCAGGGTGTGGTTCTCCCGCGTCAGCGCTGCGCGGAATTCTCCGGCAGCAGCTTCGAGAACTTCCAGACCTCCGGGATCGTGCCGCAACAGGGTATTTTCGCCGCGCGCGATGTGAAGCGCCGCGCGTTTCTTTGTTCCTGCCTCCGTGAGGGTGAGTGTGCCGTCCGGGAAATCAAAGGCTGCCAGGCCGAGCTTCCCGGGAATCCTGGAGCCCGCCGGCTTCCAATGGAGCCGGCCGGCGATCATGAGATGGAGAATCAGGAACAGCTCTCGTTCGAGGCAAAATACGATGCGCTTCCCCAGTCTCCTCAGGCCCAGCACCCTCGTGTTCTCAACATCACGAATGGTGGGCTGTACGGAGCGCAGGAGAAAAGGGCTCGCAAGGCGGATCCTCTGCAAAAGCTTCCCCACCACCCGCGACTGAAGGCTTTCAATATAGACCACCACATCCGGCAGCTCTGGCATCGTTTCAAATTCTACGCCATATCTTTTCGTGAGTCTTTGCGCTTGGCGGTGAAAAGGGGAATCTTGACTCGGGCGTTCGGAATGCGGAATCTTCTTGGTCTCATGAGCGACGAAGAAACTCGGGTGGCGCGAAGCCGGCTGACAATATTGATCGCGACTTGCAGTGTGGACATGATCGGCTTCGCCATGGTGCTGCCGCTGCTCCCTTTCTATGCGCTGGAGCTCAAAGCTTCGCCCGTAATCATCGGATTGATCATTTCCTCTTTCTCCGTCGCCCAATTACTTTCGTCGCCGATTTGGGGCCGGGTCTCGGATCGTTACGGGCGCAGGCCAGCGCTCCTCATCGGCCTGAGCGCCTCCGCGCTTGCCTACCTCATCTTTGCCCTGGCCGATGCGGTCTGGCTGCTGTTCCTTTCGCGCCTCATTCAGGGGGCCGGAGGAGGAACCACAGGCGTCGCGCAGGCCTATGTCGCGGATACCATTCCGCCGGAGCACCGCGCCCGCGCCCTCGGCTGGCTTTCGGCCGCGACTTCCGCCGGAGTGATGGTAGGACCCGCGATTGGTTCTTCCGCGGCGCACTGGGGCCGGGCTGCGCCGGGACTGGTGGCGGCGGCGCTGTGCGTGACCAACGTGGTGTTTGCGTGGAGACGGCTGCCGGAATCGAAACAGAAGCATCCGCCGGACCGTGCAGAGCCCCGGGCTTCAATATGGCGTGCTGCATGGGCTGTCGCGCGGCATCCGGGTCGCCCTGCCTCCCGGCTCATGTGGATCTACGCAGTCGGCATGCTGGCGTTTACGGTGTTCACGTCCATCCTGTCTCTTTACCTGGGGATGGATTTTGGCTTCACGGATAAGACGGTCGGATATGTATTCCTCTATGTCGGCGCGCTTGCCGTTGTCATGCGGTCCCTCTGCCTCGGGGCGATCGTCGACCGCGTCGGGGAGGCCTGGGCGATGCGTCTCGGCGCATTCTCGCTGGCCGCGGGTCTGCTCCTGTATCCTCTCCCCGGCAACTTTTGGGCGCTCGCCGCGATCATGCCTCTGGTGCCCGTGGGAACCGCTCTGCTGTTCCCGTCCACGACGGCGCTTCTGTCAGGCGTTGCGCAAAAACAGGAGCTCGGAGCAACCATGGGGATCGCGCAGACCTTCGGCGGGATCGCGCGTATGCTCGCGCCAATCCTGAGCACCACCTTGTTCCAACGCTTCGGGCATCGTGTGCCATTCTATGTCGCGGGCATTATCGTTGGCCTCGTGAGCCTCCTGGCCTTCCAGGTCGAACCCGCCCGAGACGACGAGGCGCTTTGACTTCATTCTTCGCGCTCCTTTGCGCTTTCGCGTCTTTGTGGTAAAAGCACGGCACGCCGCATTCACCGCTAAAGACGCGAAGAATCACCCGGGAGTTCTTTTTCATTGCGTGTGGACACTCATGCAATCCAAAATCGGACGCTCAAAAAACCCAAGGAGTCTCCATGGCAGCAAAAAGACTTCCGCGCCTCCGGCACTCTGTAATTGTCCTGTTGTTAATTCCTGTAACAGCCGGGCTGGGCCAGGGCAAGATCACAACCCCCAAAGAGCAATTCGGCTTCAACCTCGGAGACGACTACCAGCTCGCCAATTACAGGCAACTGGCCGAGTACTGGAAGAGGCTCGATCAAGAGTCCGACCGCATGATCCTGCAAGACATAGGCAAGACGGCCGAAGGGCGAACCATGTGGATGGCCGTCATCACCTCCCCGGAGAACCACAAGAAGCTTGCTCACTACAGGGAGATCTCCAGACGGTTAGCCCAGGCCGAGGGGCTTACGGATGAGCAAGCCCGCGCTCTGGCCGGCGAGGGGCGCGCCGTCGTCTGGATAGACGGCGGGCTGCACGCGACCGAAGTTCTGGGAGCGCAGCAGTTGATGGAGCTGGTTTATCAGATGGCCAGCGGGACTGACCCCGAGACCTTGAGGATCCTGAATGACGTCATCCTGCTTGCGGTGTGCGTGAACCCCGACGGGCTGGACCTGGTGGCGGACTGGTATATGAGAGAACGGGAACCGGCGAAACGCTCGACGTCGGGCCTTCCTCGCCTGTATCAAAAGTATATCGGCCATGACAACAACCGCGACTTCTACATCTCGAATCAGCCCGAGACCGAGGCGATAAACCGCGTCTTCTACCATGAGTGGTTTCCGCAGATCGTCTACAATCACCACCAAACGGGTCCGCCGGGAACGGTGCTCTTTGCCCCGCCGTTTCGCGATCCCTTTAACTACGTGTTTGATCCACTCATTCCTGTAGGTATCGACCTGGTCGGGGCCGCAATGCACGGCCGCTTTATTGCGGAGGGGAAACCGGGTGCCACGATGCGGTCGGGCTCGAGCTATTCCACGTGGTGGAATGGCGGATTGCGCACGACGGTGTACTTTCACAACATGATCGGGCTTTTGACGGAAAGCATCGGCAATCCCACGCCGATCCAGATACCTTTCATTCCCGAGAAACAACTCCCCAGTGGTGACCTTCCTTTTCCGGTCTCGCCTCAAAAATGGCACTTCCGCCAATCGATAGAGTATTCCATCACGGCCAATCGCGCCGTGCTCGACGTAGCCTCCAAACATCGCGAGGATTTTCTTTTCAACATCTACCGGATGGGGAAAAACTCCATCGAACGTGGAAGCCGGGACAACTGGACTGTCTACCCGAGAAGGATCGCGTCGGTTCAGACGGCGACCGCCAAGGAAAGGGAGCAATCCGAGAGAGCGGGGCGCCCAGGCGGAGTTCCTTTGAAATACTACGAGATGCTGCGCGATCCCGCACTGAGAGACCCCAGAGCGTACATCTTGCCGTCGGATCAGCCGGACTTCCTGACCGCGACGAAGTTCGTCAACGCGCTCATCAAGACGGGCGTCACGGCGTTGCGCGCCACCCGCTCCTTTCAGGTTGCCGGCAAGAACTATCCCGCGGGCTCCTATGTCGTCAAAACCGCGCAGGCTTTTCGCCCTCATGTCCTGGACATGTTCGAGCCTCAGGACCATCCGAATGACTTTACCTATCCGGGCGGCCCGCCGAAGCCGCCTTACGACAACGCCGGGTGGACGCTCGCATTCCAGATGGGAGTGCAGTTCGATCGGATCCTGAATGGCTTTGACGGCCCGTTTGAGAAAATCGTGGGGCCGGCAAAATTTCCCCCGGGAAGGGTGGGTGAGGCGCGCAATGCTGCTGGATTTCTGCTGAGCCATCGCACGAATGATGCCTTCATTGCAATCAACCGGCTGCTGGCGTCCAGGGAGGAAGTGTACTGGTTGAAAAAGCCGTTCAGTGCAGGGGAGAACACCTATCCGGCCGGGACGGTCTTCATTCCCGCAAAGCCTTCCACTCTCCCGATGCTCCAGAAACTGGCAGCGGACCTCGGCTTGAATTTCGATACCGCAGCCGCCAGGCCCGCCGGTGAAGCGTTCCAGCTGCGGCCGATGCGCATCGGCCTATGGGACCGCTACGGCGGCTCGATGCCTTCGGGCTGGGTGCGCTGGCTGCTGGAGAAGTTCGAGTTCCCCTTCGAGGTGGTCTATCCAAAGACGCTGGACGCCGGCAACCTGGCAGCGAAATTCGATGTCCTTGTTTTCGTTACCGGCGCAGTGTCTCCTTCCACGGAGACGGGCAGCGAAAACCGCTTTGATGCCCCGCCAGACCCGGACGGCGTTCCCCCCGAGTTCCGGGAACGCCTGGGCAGGATCAGCGTGGAAAAGACCGTTCCCCAGTTGCTCCAGTTTCTCCATGAGGGAGGAACGATTCTGGCGATCGGCAGCTCCACATCCCTGGGCTATCAGGCAGGGCTCCCGATCACGAATGCATTGACGGAAAAACTGCCCGACGGCACCGATAAGCCGCTGTCGCGCGAACAGTTTTATGTGCCCGGATCTGTGCTCCGAGCCCGCGTGGACAATACCAACCCGTTGGCCTACGGGATCGGCGAGGAGGTGGATATCCTTTTCGACAACAGTCCGGTCTTCCGGCTCAAACCGGATGCCGGGCTGAAGTCGGTGCGGCCCGTCGCCTGGTTTCATAGCAAGCAGGCTCTTCGCAGCGGCTGGGCATGGGGCGAGGGATATCTGGAGCAGGCGGTTGCCGTAGTCGATGCGAGCGTGGGCAAGGGGAAACTTTTTTTGTTCGGGCCGGAGATAACGTTCCGCGGCCAACCGCACGGCACGTTCAAATTCCTTTTCAACGGGATCTTCTACGGACGCTCCGCCTCCGTCACCCTCCCTTAGTTTCGTTTCCACTTCGTGGCACGGGCGTCCCGCCCGTGGGAACTGGGGATCGAACCTATAGGGTTTCTTGGTGGACACAAAGTTTACAAATCCGTCAAGTTTTGCATCATTGGCCGGGACGGCCATGCCACGATGACGGGTTAAGAGAAAATTGATGTTAAATTGATGTGGCCGGGCTGGACAAGCGAGCGTATACTACGAGATTGTCCCGGCGGCACGATAAGACAACATGAAAGAAGGCATTCATCCCAAGTATTACAAGGTCCTGGTAACCTGTGCCTGTGGGAATCAGTTTGAGACTCGCTCCACAAAAGCCGAGATCCGCCTGGAAATCTGTTCTGGTTGTCATCCCTTCTTTACCGGGAAGCAAAAACTGGTGGATACGGCCGGGCGGATAGAACGGTTTCAAAAGAAGTACGGCCGGACGGGGACGCAACCACGCCATGCCCGCTAAACCAGGCGCTCCATCTCCTGAGGATATTCTCGTAGGCGGCCAGGCCGTCCTCGAGGGTGTGATGATGCGCACGCCATATGCCTATGCGGTCGCCGTGCGGCGCGCGGACGGTTCCGTCAACGTGAAGCGAGAGGCGGTTGAACGGTTGTCCGGCTTATGGAAGCCCCTTTCGTGGCCGGTCGTTCGCGGCTTTGCGGTTCTGATTCAGTCGCTGGTTCTCGGGCTTCGCACGCTGAACTTTTCCTTTAACGTTGTGATGTCCGATCTCGAATCCGATACGGAGAAAGAGAAAAAGAACGAATCGGACAAAGGAGGAGATTTTCTCCCGATCCTCTTCTCCATGATAGCCGCGGGTGCGGTGGCGGTGTTCCTGTTTATTCTGGCCCCGCTCGGGATCACTACCTGGCTGAAGGGCTATTTCCCTTCTATCCAGAACTGGGTGGTTTTTAACCTCGTGGACGGTGTGATTCGCGTCCTGTTTTTCTTGGCCTACATACTTTTCATCAGCAGGATGCGAGACATCCGGCGAGTTTTCCAGTACCACGGCGCGGAGCACAAAGTGGTCTATACCTGGGAAGCCGGTGAAAACCTTACGGTGGAGAATGCCCGCAAGAAGTCGACGCTGCACCCCAGATGCGGCACGAGCTTCCTGCTCTTCGTCATGGTGGTCAGCATCGCGGTCTTTTCTGTATTCAAATTCCACGCTTTCTGGGCCATTTTTCTCTCCCGAGTCGTGCTGATTCCCTTGATCGCGGGACTCTCCTATGAGCTGATACGCCTGTCGGCTCCACGCTGCCAAAGAGGCGTCTTCCGCATCGTGGTCATGCCCGGGCTTGCGCTTCAGCGCATCACAACCAAAGAGCCCTCTGACGACCAGCTGGAGGTGGCCATCATCGCGCTGAAAGAAGCCCTGGAACTGGACGGGATCAAGGCCCGCGAAGCTCAAGCTGCCGCTTAGCGGGGCTCCCCCGCGACTCCTTTCTCCATTCTGACCCCTCTGTGTTGTACCATTTGTCAATAACCCCCGGGGAGCACCTGTATGATCGACAAACTTAATGCCCTGGAACAAAGGTTCGAAGAGCTCAGCGCGATAATGTCGGAGCCTTCCGTTATTGCGAATCCCTCCGTATATCAAAAGCACGCGAAATCGTATCGGGAGCTGGGTGGAATTGTAGAGAATTTCAGGGAGTACAAAGACATTTTACGCGGGATCGAAGAAACCAAGGCGCTGTTGAATTCCGAGGAAGATCCCGAAATGCGCAAGCTCGCTCAAGAGGAATTGGACTCTCTCGAGGGGCGCGCGGAAGCGTGTCAGAAACAGCTCCAGTTGCTGCTGACTCCCAAAGATCCCAACGACGAAAAGAACGTTCTGTTGGAAATCCGTGCGGGCACGGGTGGATCTGAGGCGACGCTTTTCGCCGCAGAGCTGTTTCGCATGTACTCCCGCCATGCAGAGAGATGCGGCTGGCGTGTGGAGATCATGGAAGAGCACGCGTCGGAGGTGGGCGGGTACAAGGAAATCATCGCGATGATCGAAGGGGACCGGGTTTATAGCAAGCTCAAGTACGAAAGCGGAGTACACCGCGTCCAGCGCGTTCCGGTGACCGAAGCGAGCGGCCGCATCCATACGTCCGCTGTAACCGTCGCGGTCCTGCCGGAAGCCGACGAGGTCGAGGTCGTGATCGATCCCAAGGACATTCGCATCGACACCTTCTGCTCCTCGGGACCCGGCGGGCAGTCGGTAAACACGACGTATTCCGCTGTCCGAATCACTCACCTGCCCACCGGTCTGATAGTCTCCTGCCAGGACGAAAAGTCTCAGACCAAGAACAAGGCGAAAGCCCTGCGGGTGTTGAGATCGCGGTTGTACGACATCGCCCTTCAGGAGCAGCAGAAGTCGATATCCGAGAATCGTCGCAACCAGGTAGGTAGCGGGGATCGGAGCGAAAAGATCCGGACTTATAACTTCCCTCAGAACCGCCTGACAGACCACCGCATCGGCCTCACGGTTCACAACCTCACGGACATCCTGGAGGGAAATATCGGAGAAATAATCGACTCCCTGGTTACGCACTTCCAAGCCGAGAAGCTGAAGAATGCCGTGGTAACTCCCGCGTAAGCGGACTGGCGCGGATTCTCATACGGGAACGGAGTGACCTGCATACGGTAAGAGATGCATTGAGATGGGCGGAAGAGGAGCTCGTGGAAGCCGGGATTGAGTTTCCGCGGCGAACGGCAGAGGTACTTCTCGCTTTCGTCGTGAACCGCGATCGAGTGTGGATCCTCGCCCACCCGGAGGGCCTTCTGTCCAGAGCTCACAGCGATTTGCTGCGAGACCTGATAGAGCGGAGGAAGAGTAGGGAGCCCTTGCAGTACATCACCGGTTACCAGGAGTTTTTCGGGCTGCGCTTTCGTGTGGGCGCCGGCGTCCTGATACCGCGCCCTGAGACAGAGCTCCTGGTGGAGAAGACGATCGAGCTCGGAAGAGACCTCGGGGGAAAAGATCTGCGCTTTGTCGATGTGGGCACGGGTTCCGGATGTATCGCTGTCTCGGTCGCCTGCGGGCTGGCGGGCTCCCGAGGTTTTGGAGTTGATATCTCGTTTGAGGCGCTGGGCATCGCGCGCCAGAACGCCTTGATGAACGGGGCGGAAGATCGAATTGAGTTCGTCTGCGCCGACTTGCTGGACTGCTTTCCGCCCGAGCCGGCCTTCCATTTTGTTCTCAGCAACCCGCCCTATGTTTCGCGGCGTGGTGCAGACATGCTTCCGCGTGAGGTGCGGGACTACGAGCCGGATGTCGCGTTGTTTAGCGGCGAGTCAGGTCTGGAAATCTACCGCCCGCTGATCCGGCAAGCAGCGCCTCGGCTCTTGTCCGGAGGTTGCCTTTTGATGGAGGTAGGCGCTGGGCAGTCCGACGAAGTCAAAGGCATCGCGCGTGAGGAAGGGCTTTTTCCGGAGGCGGTGCTCGAGGATCTCCGGGGAATCCCTCGGTGTCTGGTTGCTCGTAAAAGATAGAAGATGGAGGACGGTGTCCAAGCACCGCAGTTGTTTTGAAACTGACCAACACAGTGCAGCCCAGCCGCAACCAAAGAACTCACCACGGAGACACGGAGGACACGGAGAATTCTTCGTGAGATCTCCGTGTCTCCGTGGCGAAGCCTTTAGCTTTGGTTTAGCCTGTTATATGCATGATTGAGTGGAACGATGGATAAAATACGAGTCAGAGGAGGCAGCGTCCTTGCAGGGACGGTAGAGATCAGCGGGGCCAAGAATGCCGCGCTCCCGGACATGGTGGCGTCTCTCTTGACGGCGGAGCCGGTCCATCTGCGGAACCTTCCTTATGTAAGAGACATATTGACTACCAGGAGACTGCTTTCGGAGATGGGGGTTGAGGCCGAGGTCCGCGAGGACGGGACCTCTTCGCTGAAGGCGGCAAACGTCACTTCGCTGGAGGCTCCCTATGAAATGGTGAAAACCATGCGCGCCTCGATCCTGGTCCTGGGACCGCTGGTGGCGCGCTTTGGCCGCGCCCGGGTTTCGCTGCCGGGCGGCTGCGCCATTGGGGCCCGGCCGGTAAATCTGCACCTAATGGGTCTGGAGAAGATGGGGGCCGCCTGCGAAGTGATGCACGGTTACGTCGAAGCCAGCACGCGGCGTCTCTGTGGAGCTTACATCCTGATGGATATCGTGACCGTGACCGGCACAGAAAACCTCATGATGGCGGCGACGCTCGCCAAAGGGGAAACCGTCCTGGACAATGCTGCCTGTGAGCCGGAGGTTAGTGACCTGGCAAACCTGCTCCGAAGCATGGGAGCCCGCATAGAAGGGGACGGCACGAGAACAATTCGCGTGCAGGGTGTGGACGCGCTGCACGGATGCGCGCATCGCGTGATACCGGACAGAATCGAGGCGGGCACGTTTGCCGCCGCCGCCGCAGTTACGCGCGGAAACGTGGAAATCACGCACTGCCAGCCGGCTCACATGGTCGCCATCCTGGAGCAGCTGCGGCGGACGGGATGTAATATCGAAGTTCGAGGGGATGAGACCATTCGAGTGCAGGGGAGGGATCCCATCAAATCGCAGGACGTCACGACTCTGCCGTATCCCGGTTTCGCCACCGACATGCAGGCGCAGTACATGGCCCTGATGACTCAGGGCGATGGGGCCGCTGTTATCACGGAGTCGATCTTTGAGAACCGGTTCATGCACGCCCTGGAGATGATTCGTATGGGAGCCGACATCACCATCGACGGGAGGCGCGCCGTCGTAAAGGGAGGCAGATCGCTCACTGGGGCAAAAGTGCTTGCATCGGATTTGCGAGCCAGCGCTTCGCTCATACTTGCCGGCCTCGTGGCCAAGGGCGATACCGTGGTCGACCGCGTGTATCACCTCGACCGAGGTTACTACCGCATCGAAGAAAAGCTTCGCAGGCTCGGCGCCGATATCGAGCGAATCCATTGAAATGATCCCTTTTGCCGTCAAGAAGTTGGTCTTCTATGCCTACAAAAAAGGGATGGTGAAAATGCTTGGATGCATCTTCTGTCAGATAGCCGCTCGAGAAAAACCTGCGACCCTCTTGTACGAAGATGACCAGTGTGTTGCTTTCCAGGATATCAATCCCAAGGCTCCGGTCCATATACTCGTCATCCCTCGCAAACACATTTCTTCGTTGAATGACGAGATCAAGGACGAAGGTCTCCTGGGGCACCTTCTGGTGGTTGCCGGACGGATGGCCAGGGAAAAGAGCATCGACCGCTCCGGATTCCGGACCGTAATCAATACCAACGCCGAAGCGGGCCAGACAGTGTTCCACCTTCACGTGCACGTTCTAGGCGGTCGCATCATGGCGTGGCCGCCCGGTTAACCAGATAAGGGGACAGTCACCGAAATTCCTGTGTGCCCAGATCCTACGGTTGAGCGGGACGGGAATTTCGGTGACTGTCCCCTTATCTGTTGTGGGAGAAAAAAATATGGCCGCAGAACAACGACCAGTGCAAATTGTTGCGGATCCCAATCTGTCTTCGCCGAGGATTTACTCCAACTACGTCCAGGTGAACGTCTCTCCCATGGACTGCACACTCACCTTTTGCGAAGTCATCGGGCCGCAGAACGAGCAAGAGGCATTGAAGGTCCAGCGCACAGGCGTTTTGCCCTGTCCGGTCAAAGCGGTGCTTGTGATTCCGAACCACATCGTCGACGGACTGATCCAGGCGCTGCAGACTCAGAAAGAGCGGCAGACGGGCGTGGATAAGCCTCCCAGCGGCACCACGGTCCAGTAGGGTCGCGCAAAGCCAGGCTGCTCCGACAAAACCACAGACAAACCTGGCGCGGCATAGCCGCAACCAAACACATTCACCGCAGAGACGCAGAAAACGCAGAGAGAGAGCTTTGGGAAAAATGACAAATCGCAGTTTGTCGTCCGGATTCCGACTTCTATTTGTCATTGCTCATTTGCCATTTATCATTTGTCATTTTCCAGCCAGCGAAGGATTTTCACGTTAGTGCATAGTACCGGTCTCTCTTCATCGTTTGGATGCCGGGCACGCGCTGCCAGCCCAGGTGTTATACTGTGCCCGGACCGCCATGGCCAAGGTTGAGCAGTTGATCGACGCCTCTTCGCTCGAGGCGATGCGCGAGACGATCGAGGAGGCCCGCGGCAATGAAGTCTTCTTTCTGGCCAGACTCGACGACAGAGGAATGGCCCATGAAATCGTCCCGCTGGCGCGCGGCCACGACTCCGCGGTTCCCGCTTTGATGCAGGTAGCCGGCCAGGGGGATGTCGTGATTCACAATCACCCCTCCGGTTGCCTGGACCCGTCGTCCCCCGATATCGCCGTCGCTTCCGAACTGGGTAATCGGGGTGTTGGCTGTTACATCGTCAACAACGCCGTAGATGACGTTTACGTTGTTGTCGAGGCCTTCAAAAAACAGCAAAACCAGCTATTGAATACGCGCGAAATCATCGGGTGGCTGGCGCGGGAGGGGATGGTCGCGCGCAACCTGACCGGGTTCGAAGCTCGCCGTGAACAACTGCGTATGCTGGCGGCGATCTGTCATGCGTTCAATGACTCGAAGCTGGCACTGATCGAAGCGGGCACGGGCACGGGAAAGAGCCTGGCTTATCTGCTCCCGGCACTTTCCTGGGCGGTTCGCAACAAGCAGCGCGTCGTGGTTTCAACCAACACGATCAACCTTCAGGAGCAGCTTCTTAACAAAGATCTTCCTTTGCTCGAGCGCTCTCTTCCTTTCAAGTTCAAAGCGGTTTTGATGAAGGGGCGCCAAAACTATG
>WNGD01000709.1_pt1 | contig 35953 bp, 25 predicted proteins | sample 5400671 | NCBI WGS metagenome assembly WNGD01 (sample SAMN13153369, study PRJNA577476) | soil metagenome | isolation source: 40 cm soil or saprolite under grassland replicate 2 | place: USA:California | collected 2016-06-15 | reverse complement strand
CAACCTCGCCAATGATCAGGCGACCGAGCCAGACCGGGATATGTCGCGGCGGCTTCGCGTCAACTGCCTGAGCAAGCTCGGGAAGCCAGATGCGGACTGGCGCTTTCTCGTCATCGGCAATGTTGTAGACGCCTGGAGCGCCACGCTGGATCGCCGCCACTGCCGCCGAGGCAGCGTCGTCCACATGGATGAACGACCACACCCCAGCGCCATCGCCGACGATCGGGAACCCGCGTTTGCGTACCGTCGCCACGATCTCCCCATCGGCAGAGAATCCCGTTCCCGGTCCATAGAGATTGCCGTAGCGAAGGGCGACTCCTTCGATGCCGTGGGCACTGCCCACGGCATGCTCGAGGTAGCGGATCGCCTGAAGCGATTTCTGCTGATTGCGCGGCGGGGTCGGGTCGAGCGGATCCTCCTCGGTCGCGAGGCCGGTGCCTGTGCGCGCATAGGTCCAGTTGCCGTAGCTCTGGGCAATGAACCGCCGGGCACCCGCTGCCTGTGCAGCCTCCAGCAGGTAATCTATCCCTTCGGTCCGCAGGCGGTTCGTCAATGCAAACTCGTCGTCGAACTTCTTGTAATTCTTCACACCTGTAAGGGCCGTTAGTTGGTGGATCACAACCTCCGGCTTGGTCTGCGAGAGCGCCTGCATGATAGTGGAGCGGTCGAGCGCATCGGCAACAACCAGCTGTGCGCCAGCCGCGCGCAGTGGCTCGACGTTCTTTGGGGAGCGGGTCATCGCGACGACCTCGTAGCCGCTTGCGACCAACTGCGGTACCAGCCGCTTCCCGATGGCGCCACTGGCGCCAGCAACAAATACCTTCATAGGAGATCTCCTTTTGCGTGCAAATGGATGTGGAGGGAGGGCCAGGAAAATCGATCATCGGGGTTTCACCGGTTGCTTTTGCGCATGGCGTGTCCGACTTTCTTGCCTTCAAAGCTGCCGACCATGTTGAAAACGGGTGGAACGCACTCATGGATCGCTTGTATTCAGGGCAAGTGGCATCTGCTATGAGCTCTTTTCGCAGTGATCCTGGTCCTCCCTCCTCTGGGGACGAGAGCCGAACCACGATTGCCTCATCATAGCAGAGGACAAGCCGAAAATGCAAGCTTTTTTGCAATCGGCACGGCTAGACTGGGATAAAGCCAGGTGGCACTACCAGAGAGAAGGTGGTCGGTGGCAGTAGAGGAGCGGCTTCGGTGAGGGTGGGCAGGAAGTGAGCATTTTTGCCATCGACGCAACTAGAGTGAGATAAGCTCAAGAGTTAATGCTAGATGAAAGACGCCTAATGATGGCAGACTGGGATCGGCCTGGTTCGACTCCCTACAGCTGATTCATAACCAGGGCTGTTGCACGATCGGGAAGACGACACGTGCTGCTGGGAGTGCAGAGGGCGACCGCCCTTTGCCCGAGCGCGAGGGGTCCTCGCTTCTTCCTTCCTTCCCGCCGCCAGAGGCGGCAACAAGGGAGTTTACAACAGCCCTGGATTCATAACAGGAAAGATTGACGGTCTCCCCTCCAAAGTGCTAGAATATATCCTAGTGAATAGGTCGGATTAATTTGGCTCTTCACGGGTGATATTTGGCGTGCGAGCCACACTATAGACGAGAAGGAGATGACCATGTGGTTACAAGTATCTACAAAAGGCGAGTATGGCGTGCGGATTATGGTCGATCTTGCTCGTCATTATGGTGAACGTCCACGCTCACTCACGGATATCGCACAGAGGGAAATGCTGCCGCTGGCATACCTCGAGCAACTGGCAAAGCTGCTGCGTGAAGCTGATCCGCCCCTGCTTACAAGCACACGCGGAGCGCATGGCGGCTACCAGTTGAGCCGCCCGCCAGAAGAAATTACAATGGGCGAGATCCTGCGAGTGCTGGAGGGTCCCATTGCCCCAATGATATGCGCAACGGAAGGGGAGATGACGGATATCTGCGGCTTTCTGGAATCATGCAGAATCAAAAATCTTTGGGCGAAGGTGCGCGACGCCGTGGCTCATACAATTGATACGACGACATTGGCTGAGCTGGTAGGTACATCAGACCAGGAATATACTAGTCCAGCTCAATTTATTGCTATCTCGGACATTCATGTGGCAACCCCGGCCACAAATTAAAGTACAGTAACTATTCGGCAGGGGGTTCCAAGGGGCCTGCAAGGTCCCTTGGTGGGGTGCGGGGTGCCCCCGCCTTCCTTCCCCACCCCGCCGGAGGCGGCGCAAGAGAAAAGAGACCTGAATAGGTACAAAGTACAAATTAAAGAAGGTAGGATGTGTTCTAGCTTATGGAATCAGAACTGATAATTAAGAACCTTCATGCAAATATTGAAGGCAAACCGATTCTACGTGGCGTTGATCTTGCAGTTAAAAAGGGCGAAGTCCATGCCCTGATGGGCCCTAATGGCTCTGGCAAAAGCACCCTCGCAAATGTAATTATGGGCAACCCGAAGTACGAAGTGACCGAGGGCGAAATATGGTTCAAGGGAGAGAATATCCTGGAATATTCTCCCGATCGACGCGCCCGCATGCGCCTCTTCCTGGCATTCCAGTATCCTATGTCTATTCCGGGTGTGAGCGTAGCAAATTTCCTGCGACGCTCCCTCGAAGCTGTACGCGAAGGCAATAAGCCCCTGGAAGAAGGCGAAAATCCCACGGGTAAGGCGGTCAAGCGCAAGAGCATTCCCCCTGGTGAGTTCCGTAAGCTGCTACAAGAGAAGATGCGCCTGCTCAAGGTGGACAACAGCTTCATCAACCGTTCCATCAATGATGGTTTCTCAGGCGGCGAGAAGAAACGCGCTGAGATTCTCCAGATGGCCCTGCTCGAACCAGAAATCTCGCTGATGGATGAGACAGATTCTGGCCTGGATATCGACGCTCTGAAGATCGTGGCCGAGAGCGTAAATGCATTGAGGGGTCCAAACCTGGGTATTCTGCTCATCACACACTACCAGCGCATTCTGAACTACATCACCCCTGACTACGTACATGTTATGTTTGATGGCCGCATCGTCAAGTCAGGCGGCAAAGAGCTGGCCTTTGAACTCGAAGAGAAGGGTTACGAATGGCTCAAACCCTCTGACGAGGAGAACGGGGTGACGGTCAATGCCTAACAATGTGCTTAGCGGGCTATCTCGTAGCGCGGTGGAGGAACTCTCGCGCCAAAAGGGAGAGCCCGAATGGATGCTTCAAAAGCGTCTGCAAGCCTGGGATACATACGAGAGTATGCCGACCCCACTTGGCCGTCGCGGGGACCTGGGTACGCTGCGCATGTTCTCCAATTTCAAGTTTCAACAACTCGATCCCTATGTTCCCTCTCATGGGAATAGGACGTTACCAGCTCCTATTGAGCAGTCCTTACAGGAGGCGCTGGTCGATCAACGTGCAGGTCTAGTTGTACAGCGTAATGCCTCCGTTGTACGCACCGAGCTTGATGAGGAGCTGAAGCGCAAGGGCGTGATCCTGACCGACCTGGATTCCGCCGTGCGCGACTATCCCGAACTGGTTCAGCAATACTTCATGACCACCTGCGTGCCGGTAAACAGTACGAAATACACAGCTCTGCATGCTGCATTCTGGAGTGGAGGTATCTTCCTTTACATTCCCAAGGACGTAGAGATTGAAGTCCCAATCTTGACTCAGATCTGGATTGATACTCCTGCATCAGCCACATTTGCGCATACGCTGATTATCGCAGAAGAACAGAGTAACGTGCGCTATGTTGAGGAACATAACTCGGCTTTCGATGGCGATCAGCCCTCGTTGCTGGATGGGGTTGTTGAGGTGTATGTCAAGAACGCGGCACATGTTGAGTTCAGCAACATGCAAGACCTGGGCATGAACGTCTGGAACATTACCAATAAGAATGCTGTGCATGAAAAGGATGGCAGCACTACCTGGGTCCTGGCAGACCTTGGCAGCAGAGTAATGTTATCCAACATCGGTTTTGGCCTGGCTGGTAGTGGAAGCGCAGGTGAACTGGTAGGTGTCTTTTTCACCGACCATGACCAGCGCTACTCGATTAACACGCTTTCGGACCATGCTTCGACAGCGACCAATGCCGAGACACTGGTGAAAGGTGTGCTCACTGATGAATCCCGTGTAGAGTTTATTGGCATGATCCGTGTGCGGCCAAAGGCACAGCAGACCGCCTCTTTCCTGTCGGATCATACACTATTGCTCAGCGATAAGTGCCGTGCGGAGTCCATCCCCAGCCTGGAGATCGGGGCCAACCAGGTGAGTGCCAGTCATGGGGCTACTACTGGCAAGATCGACGAAGAGCAGCTCTTCTACCTCATGGTGCGTGGAATTCCTCGCGAAGAGGCGGAGCGTATCATTGTGCAAGGCTTCTTCGAGCCTGTGCTACAGCGCATTCCATTAGAGAACCTGCGTGCGCGCTTGCGCCGGAGCATTGTGCGTCGTATGAGCGGCTCATATGAGACCGAGGCCGAAACCTGGGTCGACGCCCAGGAACGCTGGGAGGTCGAGGGCGTGGACGAGTATGCTATCTCGTTGGATAGCAAACCTGAAGAGGAAGAAATCAAGCTAGTGGAGTATTGATATGCACATTGGATTAATAGGAAATCAGGTACAGTATGCTAACTTCCGATAACATACCAGTGACGACAATGCAACAAACTTTAGGAACCGCTTCTCCTATATGGACAGCGGCAGATATTCGCAAAGACTTTCCCATCCTGTCTCGCCAGGTACACGGCAAGCCACTGGTTTATCTTGACAGTACAGCAAGTTCGCAGAAACCTGATGCTGTGATCGAGGCCATGAGTACCTATTACGAGACCTGTCACGCCAATGTCCATCGCGGTGTCTATGCGATCAGTGAAGAAGCAACGGCGAAGATGGAAAAAGCTCGTGTAAAGGTAGCTCGCTTTATCAATGCTCGCCAGAGCAAACAGGTTATTTTTACGCGCAATACCACCGAGAGCATCAACCTTATTGCCTATAGCTGGGGTAATACGAACATAGCTGCCGGTGATCTGATTGTGCTGACAGAACTGGAGCATCACAGCAATCTTGTACCCTGGCAATTGCTGGCCCAGCGCACTGGAGCGCGTCTGGAATTTGTACCTGTCTCCGATGATGGGCTGCTGCGCCTGGATATCTATGAGCAACTCTTGCAGCAGCAGCCGAAACTCGTAGCTTTCACCCACATGTCCAACGTCCTGGGCACTATCAATCCTGCCCAGCAAATGATTGCCCAGGCTCATGCTGCCGGTGCGACCGTTTTGCTCGATGCGGCACAAAGCGTTCCCCACCTGCCTGTAGACGTGCAGGCTCTCGATGCTGATTTCCTGTGTTTCAGTTCGCATAAGATGCTTGGACCCACCGGCATTGGCGTCCTATATGGCAAGCGTGACTTGCTGGAAGCCATGCCTCCTTTCATGGGTGGCGGCGAGATGATTCGCAGTGTTGGGTTGCGAGAATCCACCTGGAACGATCTACCCTGGAAGTTTGAGGCCGGGACACCAGCCATAGCGGAGGCGATTGGCCTGGGGGCCGCGGTTGATTACCTCAATACGCTTGGCATGGAGAATGTGCACCGGCACGAGCAAGAAATTACAGCCTATGCTATGGAGCAATTGCAGGTCATTCCAGGGTTGACCATCTACGGACCAGAAGCTACACAGCGCGGTGGCGTGGTATCTTTTACATTAGCGGATATTCATCCCCATGACCTCGCGTCCATCCTTGATCAAGAAGTAGGGGTTGCCATTCGTGCCGGGCATCATTGCGCGCAGCCGTTAATGGAACGCTTCGGTCTGTCTGCAACGGCTCGTGCTAGCTTCTACGTGTATACTATAAGAGAAGAAATCGATGTGCTGGTGCAGGGGCTGCACAAAGCTCTGCAAATATTCAGCTTGTAGAAGCCCGATTATGCAGATGAACAACCTCATCCGGGCATCCGTAGGGGCCGATTTATCGCGCCCAGCGCCGCTTGATCGGCCCTCGTTGCATTGATCGATTTCCGGATGATTTTGTTAAACATCATTATCGCGCCCTGTGGATCACCGGGAGTATAGCCCATGGCAATGGATTATTATCGCGAATATATCCTGGATCATTATCGGAACCCGCGCAACTATGGGAAGTTGGAGCATCCTGATGCGCATGCCGAAGACTCCAATCCTTTGTGTGGGGACCAGCTAGCCATTGATCTGCAGGTAGATGGTGACCAGGTAACGGCGGTACGTTTTCAGGGGCGTGGGTGCGCAATCAGCCAGGCGGCGGCATCAATGCTTTCGGAGATGATCGAGGGCAAAACAGTTGAAGAGGTTGTGCAACTCGGTAAAGATGATATACTGGATGCGCTCGGCATCCCGATCAGTCCTGCTCGCACAAAATGCGCATTTCTTTCTCTGCGCGTACTACACCGGAGCCTGGCCCTCGCAGGCATGGAAAAACCAGGAATGAATGGTGATGATGAATAGCCCAGGTATTCACAAACACTTTGCATCCAACTCATTGCTAAAAGACATCACGGGACTGGGAAGCAAAAAAATTAAGCGCGCAAAATGCGCGCTAGTTGCACCATATCGCTATTAACAAAGCCTCTAGAGCGCATTCCCTACCCGGCTTGAAAAAATTACCGTGCAAAATGCGCGCTAGTTGCACCATATTCTCCAATAGATAAGGAATATGACAGAGTTTATAAATGTTGCTAAACTCGATGATTTGGATGACGGCGAACTTATGGCCGTAGAAGTTGATGGGGAGCCGGTTTGCCTGGCAAAGGTAGATGGCACCGTTTATGCCTTTACCGATAACTGCACCCATATTAGTGGACCACTCAACGAAGGCGAACTTGATGGCGAAGTGATCACCTGTCCCTGGCACGGAGCGCAGTTCAATGTTTGTACTGGCAAGGTGTTGCGTGGACCCGCACGCCAGGATATTCAAACATATCCCGTGCGAGTAGAGGGCGACTCAATCCTGATTAGCCTGCCAGATGAAATCTAATACTTCCTTGCATTCAGATGAGCAAGCTGCGGCCGCAGCGTTTCTGAACGAATATGAGTATAATAAACTTATCCCTCTTGATATTTGTTCTACAAACTCCTAAAATGGGCAAGCTAATACTGTTTGTACCTTAGGAGATACATCGTATGGTAGGTAGATCACATCTACTGGTTGGCTTAACCGCAGGAGTTGTCCTTGATAGTCTGATACATTTATCAGGTCCTCCGTTAACAATGGCTACATCCGTTCCTCTCGAGCTGATCATCAAAAAAGGTGTCTTTTATTTCATGGTGGCTTTCGGAGCGCTTCTACCGGATATTGACAATGCACGCAGTACTATAGGAAGTAAGCTTGGATGGGTCAGTAAAGGAATCCAACACATTGCGGGCCATCGAACCATTTTTCATAGCCTCCTGGGTTTGTTCCTGGGTTCATTACTGGCGATTGGATTGGAGCAACTGGTAATCTATCTTTTAGCCCAGCGAGGATTCATCTTTCCAGCCCAATTTATAGGAGCGTCACACCTGGTCTTTGTTGCTGTGTTGTTTGGATGTATCATGCACATTGCAGCCGATGGTTTAACGGAGGGCGGTGTACCGTTGCTATGGCCGAGCCATAAACGCTTTGGCTTTCCGCCTAATCCGCACTGGCGTTTTCGTACAGGTGACTGGCCCGAGTATGTGATCGTCTACTCATTTATGATTCTGGTTGGTATTGGTATTTGGCAGGCCGTGATTAGAATTTGAAGTTATGATATGAAACGATTTGACCTGCGCATACAGCAGAAAATCGCCTGGGGATTGCTGATCCTGGCAATGGTGGCATATGCTCTTGGCATGAGTCACCAGGCAATTTTGCGTTATGATACATTCAAGGCAACAGCTTTTGACCTTGGCAATATGGACCAGGTTCTATGGAACACGATCCATGGTCGTTTATTCCAGTTTACTAACCAGGCGATTGACTGGTATGGACCACCAACTCGCCTGGCAATCCATTTTGAACCGATAATTTTGCCGCTTTCACTGCTCTATACTTTTCACGCGGACCCGCGAATCCTACTCATTTTCCAGACATTGGCACTGATGGCTGGTGCTTTGCCGGTCTTTCTCCTCACGCGCAGGTACCTTCCTGAATGGCCTTTACTTGCCGCACTGATGGCTATTGCTTATTTGCTTGCTCCAGCGCTGCTCGGTCTAAACATCTTCGACTTTCATCCTGTTAGCCTGGCAACTCCATTATTGCTGTATGCAATGTTAGCGCTTACGTACAAACGCTATGTGTGGTTTCTCGTGGCCTGTGTCCTGGCTTGTTCGTGCAAAGAAGATATTCCTCTTGCCGTAGCCGTGTTTGGCATCTTGCTTATCTGGAAGTATAAGCTTCCACGTTTGGGCATCACTTTGATTATCGGAGGTCTACTTTGGAGCTTTCTGTCCTTTAAGGTGATCATTCCACACTTCTACCCTGGGGTTCAGGTCAACAACTACTGGTATCGTTACGAGTCCCTGGGGAGTTCGCCAGGTGCAGCTATTGCAAATCTTCTAATCCACCCCTGGCTACTCTTTACTACCTTCATCACCCTGGACCGTTTGTATTACCTGGTAGGACTCGTGCGTAGTGTGGGTTTTCTGCCATTACTTGCGCCAGAGTGGCTACTTCCAGCAATACCCAGCCTTGCCGTAAACTTACTCAGCACCGATCCTCTCCTCTACAGTGGTGTCTATCACTATAATGCAGCCATTATTCCTTTCGTCATGCTAGCAGCAATTCATGGCACGCGTCGTTTGATTTCGATCTGGCAGAGGTGGCGACAGGAGGAAGCAAGCCTTGCTGTGGGAGCACCCGGAGGATTCGACTTAGCCATCAAAGCCGAGCAAGGAGAAGATGAACCATTAAGGAGTGAGCAGGGTGGGGCCAACACTATACAAAATACCAGTCCCAGCCCCAGAAATGTAGGGGCGGGGCTAGCCCCCGCCCTGCCCTCACGGCTAGCTTCCAGCCTGCCTTCCCGTCTAGTCCCGAGCAGTCCTGGCTCGGGTCGTACTTCCATAACACCCTCACGGCTAACCTCCGCTCCGCTTTCCCGTCTTGCCCCCGCCCTGCCCTCCCCTGCCCTATTGACTTCTCCCATGCACCTAATTGCCCATCTCAAGACTTCGATACTCACACTATCAAGCCCTTTAATCACCTCGCTTAAACCTCGTCTGCATCGTCTTACACTGCCCCGCTGGCGAAGTGAACTATGGCAACGATTCAGTGAACGCATGGCTCCCCTTGCTGAAAAGCTCTCCATCTTGCGCTTGCAATGGTTACTGCTTGCCTGGATTATCTTGATGATCGTGCTCAACAACTGGATTGCCGCACCTCGACTCAATTCGTTCTGGGCAGATCATGAGCCAGGCAGCCGCGAAGAACATATACAAAGACTGCTCGCGCTGATCCCGCCGGATGCATCTGTCTCGGCAGGAACAAACCTCAATCCACATCTGAGCGAGCGCCAGCTTTTAGCCGTCTTTCCTTCTGTATGCCTGGATTCCGGCTGCAATCATACCGTCGAATATGTAATTGTAGATCTTAATAGCTTGACTACAGAAAACCGGGCAGAAGCGACTAGTGAACTGAATGGACTTTCAAAACTATTCCGTATAGTGGCGCGTGCAGAGGGCGTCGTCCTGCTAATACGACGTAGCACATAACGAGCAAATCGTGTTATAATCGTTTTAAGCGAATTCAGTCGCGCCTACATAAACAAAGGGCTTTATGGAGTAGAGCACATGCATAATCCTAATAATCTTTTTCCTGATGAAACGATTGGTGCACAACCCACAGGAGCAGATCCTCCTATGGAAGAGCTACCACTCAAACCTCCTCCTCAACAGTATCCCCCTCAAGGTTCGCCTGCCAATGAAAATATCGCGCAGCCCGAACAGTCAGAAGTAGCAGAAAGCCCGGTTACGCGTCAAGAAGAAGCGCTTACAGTCAAATTTGCTATAGGTAAACTAAATGATTACCTGCTTTGGTTCCTGACGGTCTTAGAGGTAACGCTTATGGTGCGCTTCATGCTGAAACTAATTGGAGCAGATCCGAATAACTTGTTTGCTGGCTTCTTATATGCCTTGACTGATATCCTGCTCTACCCATTTAACGGTATCGTGCCCAGTACAAAGTTGGGGACCCAGGGGATTGCAATCATTGAATGGTCGACACTCATTGCGATGGCGGTCTACTTTCTCGTATTCTATGCGCTGCGACGTTTCCTGCGTATTCTCATTTCTGGCCCCGAGGAACCAGTTGAGTAGGGGATTTAGATTTAATTATAAGATATAATAGCACCAGATCAATGCTTTTTAGACAGGCGTGGGGGAGCGCAGTTGTTTAAAATCTTGCATGAAGGTGTGCGATGAACCGTCTCGAGTCAACGCTTGCCGCATTGAGCCGGGCAACGATTGCGAGCGCGTTCTGGGTCTCTACCAGGCTACTCTTTGATGTCTATATTCATGGATTGGAGCATGATACCAAAGCGTCAAGAACCTACTATGGTATGGCTCATAAACGTGACCTTGACCCAATTGTACTCATTCCGACAGTCGTCTTTCACCGCGGGTGGCGTGGCCTGGCCGGAGATGTCCATTTCGTGCTGCGAAGTGATGGCTTTTCCTCAGGCTATCTTGCACGCCTTGTGATGAATCCGCGCTTGTTTGCGCGCCTCATACGCCTGCTCGCAATAGGACCGGCTTTGCGATGGCTGGGTGCACATCCTATCCACGACTTATATCGTCCAGCAGAAGAGTGGATTCGCGAATTGCTGAACTCGGATGATGATAGGCCTGTTGGTGATGTATTCACTCCAAAGTTCATCGAAGAACTGGCCGCAGTTACCGGAGAACCTTACAAGGAGATTGAGCGTTACCAACTTTCGTATCTACTGGACTGGCGTTATCAAAATGCACTACAGCATTTTTATCGACCTGAAATACTTGTGAAACCTGTCCGTCGATCTTTAGAACAGCGTATCATAACAAGGATAAAAGAGGACTTGGCTGAACTTGATGCGTGGTTGTGGAACGGAGGCTCACTCTATGGTTCACCAGAGGGACAACTTTCACCTGACGGCAGGCTCAGTCCAATAAATTCTGTCATGCATCGCATGATAGAGGCTGCCCCACCTGATGCAAGAATAATCCCAATTTTTATAATCTATGACTTCATGACCGTACATAAATTACGGATCTTTGTCGATCTTGCTCCTCCCATCGAGCATCCGCCAGAATTGTCGACAAAGGAGCTAGATGCTCAGCTACGAAGGAAATGGCTACAAAGCGCACGCTTTACCTGTACCCAGCTTGCCAGCGGTTTTCTGATACGAGCGAGTCGAGCAGGGATACCATCATTCACCTTGGATGACCTTGTCGATGACCTGCATCAACAAGCAGTAAGGCTCTCGGAAGCTGGTCGACACGTGGATCAGCAGCTGTTCCAACCACGTGCAGTGCGTAAACGTGCTGCAAATTTCCTGGAGTATGCCACCCGTCATGGATTGGTGCATCGCAAAGGAGATAACACCTGGGTGCCAACAGTCACTGAAACCGTCATAAAGGTGCGTCCAAAGGAGGTGGGCTTTGATCAGGTACCCCTAATTTATGCCTGGAATGAACTACAGGAGATGCTCGGCGACTCATAAGCGATAACTAGAATTCTTGCTTAGAGTGAGTTTACATAAACATTCGCTATGTGATATACTCAGTCAAACCAGGAGGAGCGAATGGACGATCTGAGTGTCTTTTCAGGAAATGCAAACCGCCCGTTGGCGGCTTCTATCTGTAAACATCTGCGTATCCCGCTCGGCGACGCAGATGTCTTTCAATTCAGCAATGAAAACATTTTTGTAAAGATCAATGATAATGTGCGTGGGCGCGACGTTTTTATCATTCAGCCGTTCTGTACTCCGGTCAATCGCTCTATCATGGAATTACTGATCATGATTGATGCCCTTAAGCGCGCTTCCGCTGCCCGTATCACTGCTGTTATTCCTTACTATGCATATGGTCGCACTGACAAGAAAGATCAACCACGTGTACCTATCACCGCCCGCCTGATCGCAGATTGCATTACTGTAGCTGGCGCACATAGAGTATTGACTATGGATATGCACGCAGGTCAGATTCAAGGGTTCTTCAATATACCTGTTGATGAATTGACCGCCCAGATTCTGCAGGCGCGTTACTTTGTTGAGAAAAAGCAGGATAATTTTACCGTAGTTGCTGCCGACGAGGGCTTTGCAAAGAAGGCCCGTAACCTGGCTGATCGCCTTAACGCACCGCTAGCCATAGTTGAGAAGCGCCGGCACGGGAACAACAGTATCGCGGAAGCGATGGGGATTATTGGCTCCGTTGAAGGCAAACATGCCTTGATTGTGGATGACGAAATCGATACTGCTAGTTCACTTACGCAAGCCGTGCGTGTTGTGCATGAGCACGGCGCTCGCGATATCTTTTGCTGCGCCACCCATGGTATCTTCTCTGGTCCGGCTATTGAACGCCTCAAAAATACACCCATCAATGAAATAGTGATAACCGATTCCATTCCTCTAGTGGAGCAGAAACGCCTGCCCAACATGACAGTACTTTCAGTGGCAGAATTGTTCGCAGGGGCGATTAGCCGGATCCATGATGGACGGTCGGTGACGGAATTGTTTTGGTAGGCGGAGATAGTTGCCCTCCTTGCCCTCTTTTTATGCTATAATACTCCCACAATTACAAGCAATACTAGATACTAACATTCGGCACCCCAGGTGGGTGCCCCATTTATGGGAAAGGGTAGAGGGGCAAAATGAAACCACTTGTCGCCATCGTAGGCCGACCGAATGTCGGCAAATCCACTTTTTTTAATCGCATGATAGGCGAACGGGTCGCCATAGTTGAAGATTTGCCAGGCACTACCCGTGATCGCATCTATGGCGACACCGATTGGAATGGCCGCGAATTTACACTCATCGACACGGGCGGCCTTGAATTAGGCTCGGATATCCCCATCGGTCAGGTGGGCCTGGATGGGCAACCAGGTGATATTATGAAGCGTGTCCAGGCACAGGCAGAACTTGCCATCGAAGAGGCCGATGTGATTGTGTTCATGGTTGATGCTCGTGCTGGCATCACCGCGGCCGATGAAGAAGTAGCGGACATGCTGCGCCGCACCGATAAACCTGTGATCCTGGCTGCCAACAAAGCAGACAATGCCGCTCGACGCCAGGATGCTGTCGAATTTTACACTCTGGGCCTCGGCGAGCCAATTACCCTCTCCTCTATCCAGGGTACTGGAACCGGAGATTTGCTCGATTGTATTGTTGAAGCGCTTCCTCCGGAAGAAGAACAGCCTGAGGGTGAGGAAGAAGATTTCCCACGCATTGCCATTGTTGGCCGCCCCAATGTCGGTAAATCATCCCTGCTCAATGCGATTCTGGGTTTCCAGCGCTCGATTGTCAGCGAAGTACCAGGAACGACCCGCGACGCCATAGATACTCAGCTGGAGTTTGAGGGCAGAAAACTGATTCTCATCGATACTGCCGGCATTCGCCGCCGTGGGCGTGTTGGCCCAGGGGTCGAGAAATTTAGCGTGCTGCGAGCGAGCCGTGCTATTGATCGATCTGACGTGGCGCTACTCGTAATCGATGCAAGCGACGGCCTGGCTGCCCAGGATACTCATATCGCTGGCGAGATTCAAGAGAAAGCTAAAGGTGTCGTTGTCATTGTCAACAAGTGGGACCTTGCCCAGGCTCAAAGGCGTGCAGAACGCGAGGGAAATATACCTCATCCTGATGAGGAGATTGAAAGCGCGGAACAATATCGCAAGATTATCGCGGAGGGTCTCAAGTTTATCCCCTATGCTCCAATTATTTTTGCTTCGGCGAAGACGGGTTATCATATGCAATCGCTGCTCCAAACCGTGTTGAATATCGCTGATATGCGCTTTCTACGCATCCCTACTTCTCGTCTCAACGAGGTCGTGCAGGAGGCTGTGCGTCGCCACAACCCGACGATATTTCGTGGCAAGGTGTTGAAAATATACTATGCGACACAGACGCAAGTGAATCCACCAACTTTTGTCTTTTTCGTGAATGACCCCGGAGCGCTGCATTTCTCCTACGAGCGATACCTGGAAAATCAGTTGCGTCAAGCTTTTAGTTTCAAGGGAACAGGTATTCGCCTCCATTTTCGGGCTCGGCCAAAATCGGAAAAATAGAGCATCATATTTGTGCGGAGTGTATAAGATAGTTTTATACCTGGTTTCACTCCTGTGGCGGTACCGCAGGCATGAGATGGTATTCCATCTTCAGTGCGATGATACGAGCAGCTGCCTCGTCAACACGCGCTTTCGAGAGTGCACCATTTTGTAAAGCTGCCTTTAATGCGTTGATCATTGCAAGCATCTGGTCGGCTCCGGTGGGGCCGAGTAACATATCATTACCAGCGTTCAGCGCCATCACTGCTGCCTGGGGCATGCTCACCTGGGAGCCGTTGATAGTGACGCCTTTCATGTAGAGGGCATCGGTCAGCACCACGCCGTCATAGCCGAACTCCTTGCGCAGGATATCGGTCATAAAGATATGCGACAGCTCCGCAGGGTAGACAGGATCAATAGCGGGCATCAGCACATCAGTCGGCATAATCATCCCAGGATTTAACAACCTATCAGGTGACTGAATGAACGCCTTGTAAGGCGCAAGTTCAACTGCGTAGATTTGATCTTTTGTACGCTTTACTAATGGGAGAGTAGTATGAGCATCGGGCGCTGCATCACCCAAACCAGGATAATGCTTGATGCAGGCAACAACTCCATCACCCTGCAATGCTTTCATATAGGCACTAGCATATGTGATTACAGATTGCGGAGTATTGCCGAATGTGCGAGTCACCATATCATAGCCGTTTACAAGGTTTACATCGACATCGGGGGCGAGGTTCTCATTGATACCAAGCGATAAAAGATCATGAGCGGCCTTATGTCCCTGCTGTGTTGCTACATTTGGATTACCGGTATTAGCGATATCGGTAGCCGACATGCGATAACCGTAGATATGCGACAGGCGATGTACATATGGCCCCCCCTCTTCATCGGTTGAAACGAGTAGAGGGATACTGGCATGCTGCTGCATCTGCGCAATGTCATGTTTGGTCTGATTAAAAGTCTGCATCTGGAACTCATACATGATGACGCCACCAGCATGAAACTTGTTTATCATCGTATTGAGGTCAGGTGAATAGTAGGTATCAGCGTATTCGACCATGATAAGCTGGCCCAATTCTTCATCAAGGGTCATATGCGAAACGTAAAGGCTTGCCAGTTGCTTGTACTTCATATAGCCTGCCAGGTGCATGATGGCGTTAATCTGCCCTGCATTGAGCGGAGCTTTCACGAATGGCCCTGCTGCTCCTAAGGTTGTGGATGAGTCCGATTTAGTTCTATGTGTATTAGCAAATAAGTTAGGCCCAAGAATAGCCCCCAAAGCGACAAGAATAATCAGCAGCAGCAGAAATAAAATGAAAATTGTACGCATACGGTGACGCTTTGTTCGGCGTGCCGGTGCTGATAGGATTACAGATGTCTGTTGTGAAAGTGGTTGCGCAGGTAGGGGTGGTGAAGGAGGTACCTGTGCATGCCCGTTCACCTGATTGTATTGTTTTACTGGCATGACGCGTGATACAGTCGCCCATCCGGGGCCTTTTTGCTCCGGCAATGTTGTTTGTTGAGATGCTTTTGCCGCTTGTAGGTATGGTGAGGAAAAGTTCTGCTGGATTGGCTGATCTGAAGCATGGTAATTTTGCAACTCAATTGGGAAAGTATTTATAGGCTGAGATGTAGCCCGCGAGGAATTAAGGTCCATGGAATGTTCAGGCGGATGGTTAGATGGAGAAGGCCTTTCTGATTGCTCGTCACGGCTGGTCATACTTGCTCCTTAGGTTACACTGACGCTCTACTTTTCTAACGTATCAGAAGGCTGGTTGGTTCCGATCGATTTCTCAATGGCTTTAGTAGGCATTTGTACGTCTTCGGTTATCTTCTGTGATCTCGCTGATTGCCGGGAGCGTCTTGGTTTTGATACGACTGTTGTAATGGTCTCACTTTGATCCTCAAGAAATGGTACCTCGCCAGTTGATATTGCCTGAAGCCGCTCGGCTTCGCTTATCGAACTTTGCGGAGAAGACACTGGCATCTCAAGAGGTGCTGGTTCAGGTTCTGGTGTAACTGGAGGGGTGGGTGTATTGAGATGCTCATCAGGCGCTGGGGCCAATAGTGTTTCATCGCGCTCGCTCTGCTGATCTCTCAGCCGTGTTGCAGTTGTGGAAACAGGTCGTCGTTGGCGTGCAGTTGCTCGAACATTTGGCACCACAGAGGCTGGTAGTAAGGCGTAATCAAATACTACTTTAATGGCCCGGCTACGTGATTTCTCTCTAGCTGTAGAAAGCGCCTCACGGTAATTGTTTAGTGCGAAGCGATGCGTAATCAGTTTTCCTGGATGGAGTAGCCCACGTTCGATCATCTCGGCAACGACGGCGAAAGTAGAACAATGTTCATGTGTATCAATCGGCCAGTTTTCCATTCCGTGACCGAGAGTACCGATGAGCTCGATTTCCTGGTACCAGATAGGAGTGAGATCAAGGTGCATGGTATGCAGGCTGAGACCAACTAACACAACCGTACCGCCTGCGCGTGTCCAACGTAATGAATCATGAATTGTCTGCTTACTCCCGACGGTGTCGTAGATCACATCATAGCCGCCGAGCAGCATTTTGTTGCCGAACATTCCCGTATAAAGTTGTGCTCCGGTTGCATGTACCACACTCCTGTAGCTATCTTGCGGGTAGAGGATATGCGCCGCACCCAAACGAGTAGCTTGCTCAATCTGAAATGAATGACGTGCCATTACGCTTACCATGGCCTGGGGAGCAAGGGCGCGTATCATCTGTAAAGTGAGCAATCCGATGGTCCCCGCTCCTATGATGAGAACATGGTCACCGGGTTGAGGGGGGCGGCGCATGACGGCATGTAGGGCCACAGCGGAGGGTTCCAGCAAAACAGCCTGTTCGTCGCTCATTTCGGGCGGGATGCGGAAGAGCTGTTGCTCGTGTAAGAGCATCTCCTCACTCCAGCCTCCACCAATCGGTTCCGGATCAGAAAGGAGGCTCCCACGCTCGCACAAATTATAGTTGCCGGAAGCACACGATCGACAAATTGGCTGTGCTCCTGTGGAAATGCAATTAGGACCACATTGGAGTACAACTCGATCACCGACGTGAAGGTACTGTACACCAACGCCCACTTCGATGACTTCACCCACGACCTCGTGGCCAGGATAGGAATGTTTATGGCTGGGTAGTGCGGCGGGCGCGATACGAAAGTCACCGTCAGCATAGACCAGGTGCAGATCGCTGCCACAGACGCCTGCCAGGTGATTCCGTACGCGTACCCAATTTGGCGCGGGCAATGGTTGTCGAGGCAGATTCTGTACTTGCAGTGGCGCAAAAGAGGAGAAATATGCTCCTTGCCAAAAGCGTCCTAATAGCTGGGTGAGAATCACTCGTCTTGGGCTAAGCTCCAGGATAGAAGTCCACATAGCTAGAACACTCCTCAGGATATTATCTCATCATGTATTTATATGATTTATGAAGTGTATCATGCCTTGCGAGGTGGGTCAATGAAGAGATAAGAAAGTAAGGAGAATTATCAAATTACCCTTTCAAAACATACCCCACCCCCCGTACTGTTTGAATGAGACGGGGTGAGCTGGGCGAATCCTCAATTTTCTCCCTTAAGTATCTCACGTATACCTCGATGATATTGGTTTCACCGAGAAAATCATATCCCCATACACGGTTGAGAATCGTCTTGCGATCCAGTACCTCTCTTGGATGGCTCATGAAAAGGTAAAGCAAATTATATTCTGTTGCAGTCAATTCAATCAGTCGTCCTGCGCGTGTGACTTCACGTGTAGCTGTATTGAGTTGCAAATCACCAAATTGGAGAACTTGGCCATGAGTGGAATCCTCCCCTTCCTCTGCTTTGCTGCGTTTCTGGCGTCTTAAAATAGCGCGAATGCGGGCCACAAACTCTTCGAAACTAAACGGTTTGGCTAGGTAGTCATCAGCGCCTGTTTCCAGACCTGTCACTCTATCTTGTACCTCGTCTTTTGCGGTAAGCATCAAAATAGGAATGTCTCGTGTTGTAGGGTTCATTCGAAGTTGCCGGCATACTTCCAACCCATCCATTCCAGGGAGCATCAAATCCAGGATAATCACATTGGGGTCGATACGTTGTGCTGCCGCTAAGCCATCCGGGCCATCATTAGCTGCTTCTACCTGGAAGCCTTCGTACTTAAGCCCTAACTTGATAAGCTCTATGATATTTTCTTCGTCATCTATCACCAATACTTTTAACAAAGCTTGGTTTTCTCGACTGGTCAATACATTAACCTCGTTCATCGTATACCCCTTTCCTATGGCTAAGTTTCATGTTCATTATAGATATCCAAGCAATCATACGCAAGGACATAAGCTCTAAATCCTTGTTCTCTACAACAATCTTTGGTATCTTGAGCGTTTCTTGAAAACTGAATGGTACAATCAGCGGCAAGTAAGCCTAAAGGTAAAACGAGGGTGAGGGAACCAGAAATTTTTCCCATCTAGATGACTTTTAGGTATCTGAGTATTAGAATAACTTTCAAGTATAAAAATTAACGAGGAGTATCAAGGTGTTCATCAGCAAGCGTGTATTAATCATAATAGGAGTTGTGCTGGTTGTTTTGGCAGGTGCAATTAGCTTTACGTTGGCGTACGCTTTCTCTCATACGAATCAAGTATCCACGGTCACTGATACGCCGACAGCACTGCCGTCGGTTACGAGCAATAAAACGGGTAATGGTGCATGTATCCAGGGAGTAATTCAATCTCTAGGCAACCAGTCATTTCTTGTTGCTGAAAATAAAGGAAAGAGAACCGTAACCGTGAATGTGAACAATCAGACAACCTATGACAGGCACGGAGGTCAAGCTTCTTTATCCTTCACTGATCTTGTGGTTGGTGACAAGGTAAGGGTAAGCGTGGAGGGGCAATGCAACAAACAGGAGACGACTGTTGTAGCCCAGGGTGTAATAGTGTTAACTGCCACGGGCAGCCCAAACTCCACTCCAGTGGTTTCCCCTACCCCATAGAGGGCAATTGAAGCATCTTCCGCTTGTCAGAAATGCGCTTATGCTCTATCATATGTAGGGGTTGGCATCTCAGCCCCAAATGTGGCATTCCCCAGCAGGAAAGATTAACGATAGAGCAGTATGGCAATTCCTATAAAAAACGCACCAGATTCGCAGCGTGCAAGGATGCGATCACTTCCATCCAATAAGCACCCAAGGGGTGGTCGTAAAAGCCGTCTTGTTAGGCCATCGTTCCAACAAAGGTACAGGCAACGTTTCCTCTACATTCTAAGGCATCCTATAGATGTTACCTGGAGTTGGCTGAGTTCGGTACGTACCGCTATTTTTCTGATTGCATCAATAGCGATAGTATGCTTCATTGGGATCTATTTTGTTCAGGCTCCTGGTGAAGTTCTTGGTGATCCGATTGCTTATGCTACCTGGGTGCAACAGAACGCCTTGCCTCGCTATGGCTCGCTTACACCGATCTTTGACTGGCTGCGTTTCTTCACTATCTTCTCGAGCTGGTATTTCATGCTTCTGCTCACCATACTCTCGCTCAGTATTGTTGTTTGTACGTTGAACCGAGCACCCGCCATCTGGCAGAATTTTAAGCATCCGCTAATCAGGCGCAATGACAACTTCTTTCAAAACGCACTGGAACGCAACGAATTTACTCATCGTGATGCCGTTGTATGGACGCAAGCAGAATTTCGCAAGCGCGGCTTTCGTGTCCGTACCCTCGAGAATAACGAGCTCACCTATCTGTATGCTAACAAAAATTCCTGGGCTACGCTGGCAACTTTCGTCTTCCATGCTGCCCTCGTCACACTTTTAATGGTCGGTGTTGTCTCGCAGTGGCATGGATTCCCCCCCACTAGCCCGGTGCGACATTTCCTGCCGGCGCCAGTCGTAAGCCTTACTGATAGCCTGGCAGGCTTTACCTTTGACCAGGCGCTTCCCAATGGCCAGAGCGCGGTCGTCTATCCACGCGGAACGCCACACAACATCAGCTTTCGTGCCAATAGCTTTACTGCCACATTCGATCCTAAGACGGGTCTACCGACTGATTACGTGACTGATTTGAGCGTCTACCGGGATGGCGAACTCGTCGCGCATAGTGATCACTTACGGGTCAATGCCCCGCTTTCCTACGGCGGAGTCGTTTTTCACCAATCATCACTAATTCCCTCCGTCACCGTCACTATTACCGACGCTCAGGGATGTATTGTCTGCGACGAGCCTATCGTATTGGATCAAAGTGACACTATATCATCAAATCTGGTGGTTGACTATGCCAAGGGGATTCCTATAGCAGGATCGAATCTGACTTTGGGCGCGTTTTTTATCCATAGACCTTCATTGCAACTGACGCAGGTGCAACATCCATCCATACTCATTACTGTCGGTGCTCCAGATACTCCTACAACTAAGGACAAAGCGGTTGTAAGATTACTACCAGGTCAATCAAATCAAAGCTTTGACAAGCAGTGGACAATCACGCTAAATAGCGCAAATGAAGCGACTGTCTTACTGGTCACTAAAGATGCTGGCTCTATGTTAGTTTGGCCGACTGCCGTCATACTAATCCTAAGCTTATGCGCCACCTTCTATTTCCCTCAAAAGCGTATCTGGATTCGTATCGAAGGGCAGCGAGTACAGATGGCTGCCCTGCGTGAGCATTTTACAAATATTCGCACTGACTTGCTGGCAATCACACGAAATTCAGACCATTGACAGTAAACCACTCCTGATATATGCTACGAGCAGGAGATTGGCTCTCGTGCCAATAGAGCGAGATGGATGGTAATGTCTTGTGGTAAGTGGGCTAGAGAACCAGATGGAATCCTCTACCCATTGTGCCCTGCCTGCTGGAAAGGTGCCAGGCAATGAAATTGACAATGAAAGGCGACTATGGCCTGCGGGCCATGCTTGATTTGGCGGCATATTATGGGCAAGGGCCGATTGAGAGCGCCGATATCGCCAGCAGACAGTACATTCCTGAGCAGTATCTTGACCAAATTTTAATGATTTTACGTAAAGAGGGATTGGTCAAAAGTATCCGTGGTCCAAAAGGTGGACACATGTTGGCAAAACCACCTGCGCAAATTACTATGGCTCAGGTGATGCAAGCTCTTGAAGGATATGTACCGCCGATGGAATGTCTACCCAACCCGGACTTTTGCAAACTCACACCAGGTTGTGCATTGCGTGAGGTATGGCGCAAAATCGACGAGATGACACAGCAGATACTTATTTCAACCACGATCGAGGAACTAGCGCAAAGGCACCGGGTTGGTAATACCGAAACGATGTATTATATTTAACACAATGCTGCTAAGCCATGACACATTGGGCAATGGACGTCACCGAACTTGTTGGTCATACACCTCTGGTCGAATTAAAGCGCATCACCTCTGACATACAACAGTCACATCAAACCACCATACTCGCTAAACTAGAAATGTTCAGTCCGGGCGGAAGCGTCAAGGACCGCGTTGCGCTACAAATGATTTGTGAAGCCGAGGCACAGGGCCTATTACGACCAGGCGGTATAATCACAGAACCCACCAGCGGCAACATGGGTATATCTCTTGCATGGATCGCTGCCGCTCGAGGCTATTCATGCATCCTGACTATGCCCGATACAATTAATATAGAACGTCGTCTCCTCTTGCAACGTTTTGGAGCACAAATTCTCCTCACACCTGGTAATCAAGGTATGCGAGGAGCGATCAACAAAGTTATTGAACTTCGCACTACCCTTCCTAATTCCTGGTTCCCGCAGCAATTCTACAATCAGGCTAATCCTCGTGCGCACCGCGAAGGAACTGCGGTCGAAATTTGGGAGGATACCGCTGGCGCTGTAGATATAGTTGTGATTGGTGTTGGCACTGGGGGGACCCTTTCTGGGGTCGCCGAAGGACTTCGAGCCCGTAAGCCTACTGTCGAGATCGTCGCTGTAGAACCTGCCTCCTGCGCCGTTTTATCTGGTGGACGCCCAGGCCCACACCGTATCGAGGGATTAGGTGCAGGCTTTCAACCAGATACACTGCGTGTAGACCTTATAGATCGTGTCATTCCTGTCACCGACCAGGATGCGGTCGCCACCGCAATTCGTCTTATGCAGCAGGAAGGGCTCTCGGTCGGTATCAGTAGTGGAGCAGCAACCTGGGCCGCGTTACAAGAGGCAAGGAAGAGCCAGAATCGAGGAAAAGTAATTGCTACGATTTTCCCTAGCGCTGCCGAACGTTATTTACAGACCCTCCTTTTTGAGGACCTGAGAAATGAACTACGCTAAGGTTACTACCACGCCAGGCAAGATGTATTGAGCTTAGTCGCCTATGTAACTGGTCGGAGAGTTGATACGTATTACAATAAAGTGGAATTCTTACACTTTGCTATGCGTTGGAGAAAATTAGAGACCTGACAGAGTAAAAACCCTGCAAGAGATACCCCTACTATAAAAAAATAACTACGGCTTCCTTAAAGAGGATTTATGATACAAACATCAGCGAATAGCTATGTTTTCTATTTGAGACGTGCGTCGTATTTACGTATGCACCTGCTAGGATTGTTACTCATTATCGCATCTTTAGCGATTGCTGTTATTTGTGCAGTTCTTGCTATCAGAGTGTGGCCTACATACTCACACACATTTACACCTTACCTTAAATGGCAGGATGCCTTGCTCGCTTCTCTCTGGTATATTGCCCTACTCTTGCTTGGTGGCAGCGTAGTTGTCGGGCGATTTCTTTATGCGTTGTCGGCAGGATATCATAAAGGTATATTCATACTGGAAGGTGATTCCACCCTAATCGTTCGTGATCTCTCGCCCAAGAATATCTCAAGTATCTACTGGGCCGTTGGCACAACCCTTTCATGTTTCATAGCTGCCCTGGTTGGACTTATTCCAGAAATACTGATTGGCTGGACATTACACCTGCAACATCCAGCGCTTGTTGTATTAGGTACAGGGGCAGCTATTGCATTAAGCCTTGCAGGCTTGGCCGTTAGCTTGGTTGCTTTATCATTCATAGTGATTGGCTGGATTGGCTGTGTTTCTTTCTGTCGTAACATGGGAGCGCCGCAAACCTATCGATTAAGTAACCAGACCTCCATGAGAATAGACGGCTTTGTCCTGTCTATCATTCATCCCGAACAACAGGAGTCCATGTTTGATCTCAATCTGTTAGATGTTGAGGATCAACGCCATCTCCTCTTCCTTCTGCGCAAGCGATGGCTTGACGCTGAGTCACTCTGGGATCCTCGTTTGGGTGAAGAAATCGAGGCAGCCCTGGTCGAAGCGGTCAACTTTACAACGCTGGCATAATCAAAGTGACAAATTTGGAACAAAAACCCCAAAACTATTGACAAGCCTTCATGGAAGTAGTATACTACATCCTGTCGGAGTGTCTATGCCGTTGTATGACGTAACACACGATTTGTGACCTTGTTGAGAGATAAAGATAAACAAAACGCTTAACGATCCATCATCCCCCCCTACCCATATAAAGGTACTGCACGTGTTAAGGATGCCATGTAAGCCCGCGAGAAGCTTAGCCCTATTTAAGCGACTGCAATAGGCTATGGCAATTATGGGGGCTAACAAAGTAAAGAATTTTGGTAGAGTTACATTAGTACCAGGGTAGGGGAAAGCTATAGCGTATTTTGTTATTATACATGAGACATACGTTTTGTCTAATTAGGTGGGGATGTGTACGTGGATGACTTCAAAATAACAATAACTAGTACGTGTAGGGACGTAGGAGTAACCGCTTGTGAAAGCGCACAGCGGTTACTTTTCTTGTCATAGAACGTTTTGCAACACAGGCTTTATATAGGATTAGCGATTATCATTTTTTCTTCTTCCGTTTACATAAGGAGGGCACAACGGTGACTATAAGAGTCACCCTTGTTACCATGTGGGCAGGTGTCGCCAAGGCACCTCGCCTCTATAGTTTCCTCCTGGGTACCCTGGTGGGAGGGCGACCGCAAGGGATAGTCCCTATAGTGAGAGGAGAACACTATCTATGGCAGTAAGCAGCAGGGAAGTTAGGCTTCCTGAGCGCGTATCTTTTGCGCGTATCCCTGACATACGGCCAATGCCAGGCCTCATTCAGATCCAGTTAGATTCATTTGAGTGGTTTAAGAAAGAAGGTTTACGCGAACTTTTTGATGAAATCTCTCCCATAGAAGATTTTACTGGAAAAAATCTGAAACTTGAATTTATCGTACCGCCTGAGCCTTTCGGTAAGCCGAAGTACTCTGAGGATGAGTGTCGCGACCGCGATACCACGTACTCCGCGCCTTTAACCGTCAAGGCTCGCCTGACCAATAAAGAGACAGGCGAAATCATCGAAAAGGACATCTTCATGGGTGATTTCCCGCTCATGACCAAGGAAGGCACCTTTATCATCAATGGCGCAGAACGTGTCGTTGTTAGCCAGCTCGTGCGTTCACCCGGTGTCTACTTCACCGCCGACGAAGACGCTACTACTGGTCGTAAACTCTATGCTGCCAAACTCATCCCTGGACGTGGCGCCTGGTTAGAATTTGAAACTAGCAATAAGAACCTGCTGACGGTGAAAATCGACCGAAAGCGTAAGTTGCCCGTTACCACCTTGCTTCGTGCTATCGCCAGCCTGGCAAAAGAACAGTGGCATGGTGAGAAGCTCGATCTCTCGACCGACCAGGGCATCCTCGACGCTTTCCGCGACGTCGATAATGATCCCAATGTTCGCTACATCCAGGCAACATTGGATCGCGACCCCGTCAAACGCGAGGAAGAGGCTCTGCTCGAACTCTATAAGAAGATGCGTCCAGGCGATCCGGCTACTATTGATAATGCTCGTTCGCTTGTCAGGAACATGTTCTTTAATGCCCGCCGCTATGACCTAGGCAGCGTTGGACGCTACAAGCTCAATCGGAAACTTGATCTCTCGATACCGCAGAGCCAGCGTATCCTAACGCAGGATGACCTGGTCAACATCGTGCGTCGCTTGGTTCAATTGAATAATGGCCATGGACGTAAAGATGATATCGATCACCTCGGCAATCGTCGCGTACGTTGTGTTGGTGAACTCATCCAGACGCAATTTCGCGTTGGATTGTTGCGTATGGAGCGGGTTGTTAAAGAGCGCATGAGCATTCAGGAACCAGGCCAGGCCACTCCCAATGCTCTCATCAACATACGGCCGGTTGTCGCTGCCATGAAAGAATTCTTCGGCGGAAGTCAGCTTTCGCAGTTTATGGATCAGACCAACGCTCTGGCCGAAATTGGGCATAAACGCCGACTTTCAGCTCTTGGGCCGGGTGGTCTATCGAGAGAACGAGCGGGCTTTGATGTGCGTGACGTGCATCGCTCCCACTATGGCCGCATTTGCCCAATTGAGACTCCAGAAGGTCCGAACATTGGACTTATCGGTAACCTGGCGACTTACGGACAGATCAATCCCTATGGATTTGTCGAAACGCCTTATCGCAAAGTTTACAAACGCCTGCGAGCAAGCGATCCGCGTTTAATTGGTCGCGAATTCCGTGGCGTTGTTGGACACGAATACGAAGACGTACAATCCGCCAACGGCGAAGTGCTCGTCAAGGCCCGTGATCGAGTACATGTTGATGAAACATTGTTTGCCAAGCTGTCGCAGGTGCTAGGTGATGCTGAATTGCGGGTCAAGCCTTTTGTTACTGACGAGGTGGACTATCGTACCGCGGATGACGAGGAAAACTACTGGATTGCCCAGGCAAACGCGAAGTTGGATGAGAGGGGTGAATTCACGGAAGCTCGTATTCTTGCTCGCTACCAGGGTGAGTTCGTCATGGAGAGTGCTGATTACATGGACTATATGGATGTATCGCCTCGCCAGACTGTCAGCGTAGCAACCGCGCTCATTCCATTCCTGGAGCATGACGATGTGAACCGAGCATTGATGGGTGCGAATATGCAGCGCCAGGCTGTTCCGCTCCTGCGCCCGCAGTCGCCAATTTGTGGTACGGGCATTGAGCGCCAGGTAGCAATTGACTCCGGACAGGTGCTTGTCAGCGACGTCAATGGCGAGGTTGTCGGTTCAACTGCTCGCCAGATCCAAATCGTGGATGACGAGGGTGAAGTACATACCTTCCATTTGCGCAAGTTCGTGCGTTCGAACGCAGGAACCTGTATTAACCAACGACCAATTGTCCGTAAGGGCGATTATGTCACTGCCGGAGAAGTTATCGCCGATGGTTCTTCAACAGAAGATGGTGAGCTTGCACTTGGGCAAAACATACTCGTCGCCTTTATGAGCTGGGAAGGTGGCAACTACGAAGATGCTATCCTCATCAGCGAACGCATAGTACGTGAGGACCTCTTCACCTCTATACATATAGAAAAATACGAGATAGACGCACGCGATACTAAACTTGGACCCGAAGAGATCACGCGGGATATACCGAATGTCGGCGAAGAGGGACTAAGGAACCTTGATGAGCGCGGCATTATCTATGTTGGTGCTGAAGTTGGGCCACAAGATATCCTCGTGGGTAAGATCACGCCCAAGGGCGAGACTGAACTCACTGCCGAGGAAAAGCTCCTGCGAGCCATCTTTGGTGAGAAAGCTCGTGAGGTCAAAGATACCTCTCTACGCGTACCACATGGTGAGCGTGGGAAAGTCGTCGAAGTCAAGGTATTCTCACGCGATCAAGGTGATGAACTGCCGCCAGGTGTCAATCAACTGGTGCGTGTGAGCATTGCCCAGAAGCGTAAAATTGGCGCTGGCGACAAAATGGCTGGACGCCATGGCAACAAAGGCGTCATCTCGCGGGTACTGCCAATTGAGGACATGCCATTCCTGCCTGATGGCACGCCGGTAGATATCATCCTCAACCCATTGGGTGTACCGCACCGTATGAATATCGGACAGATTATGGAAACCCACCTGGGCTGGGCTGCTGAAGCTCTGGGTATCAAGATCGCTACGCCAGTCTTTGATGGAGCCACCGAGGAAGACATTGAAGAATACCTGCGAAGTGCCAAACTTCCAGATACAGGCAAGATAGAGCTCTTCGATGGACGAACGGGTGAGCCATTTGATCACCCGATCACCGTTGGTTACACTTATATGCTAAAGCTGGCGCACCTTGTCGAAGACAAAGTCCATGCTCGTTCAACCGGTCCATATAGCCTGATAACGCAGCAGCCACTGGGCGGTAAAGCGCAGTTTGGTGGCCAGCGTTTCGGTGAAATGGAAGTTTGGGCGCTCGAAGCGTATGGTGCAGCGAACATCCTGCAGGAAATCCTGACCGTCAAATCAGACGATGTCGTAGGGCGTGTTAAGACCTACGAAGCTATCGTCAAGGGTGAAAATATCATGGAGCCGGGAGTACCCGAATCCTTTAAAGTCTTAGTCAAAGAATTACAAAGCCTTGGCATTAACGTAGAGGTTCTTAACGAAGACGAGCAGAAGATTCAGTTCGTCGAAGATACCTCGAATGACGTAATGCCAGAACTGGGCATTAACCTATCCGGTTTCGAAGGAGACCAATAATTCAGGGTTAATCCATTACCTTTGACTAATAGGTAGTGGATCAACCAATCAATTGCATCCAACATGGTAGGGGCGCAATCCACTCTGCGCCCAAGAAGGTGGCTGGGAACGCCGTTTGTAACCCAACACCAGGAGGCAACATGCTCGAAGTAAACGATTTTAATGCAATACGTATTAGCCTTGCCAGCCCTGAGCAGATTCGTAGCTGGAGCTATGGTGAGGTAACGAAACCGGAAACCATCAACTACCGCACACTTAAACCGGAGAAGGATGGGCTTTTCTGCGAGCGCATCTTTGGTCCAACCAAGGACTGGGAGTGCTACTGCGGTAAATATAAGCGTGTACGCTTTAAAGGCATTGTGTGCGACAAGTGTGGTGTCGAGGTGGCGCGCTCAAAGGTACGTCGCGAGCGTATGGGACATATCGAACTCGCCTCTCCTGTCAGTCACATCTGGTACTTCAAGGGAACGCCGAGTCGCATTGGTCTCTTGCTGGATCTCTCGCCGCGTAACCTGGAGCGTATTCTCTACTTTGCCCTCTACGTCGTTACTCATATCGATGAAGAAGCCCGCCAGCAGGAATTGATGCGCATAGATGAAGAGCTCATCAAGCTCGATCAAAACCTGGATGAAAAGGTGGTCGAGCGTATCGATAACCTGAAGGAGAAGCGCGAAAACGACATTCATGATACGCTTAGCCGCACAACAGTAGATCAGCAGGAGATTGAGGCACACCGCGAACAGGAACTAGAGGCAGCAAGGCGGGCAGAAAGTGTAACACTCGAGGAGCTACGTGCGGCGATGGGCCAGGAAGCTGAAGAAGACATTATCTTTGCCCCGACGGACCGCGTAATTGTCAAGCAAGGTGATGTGGTCACGCCTAAAGACCTCGAAACGCTGGAGCGGGTTGCAGAGACCTGCCGTAATGATATCGCCGAAAATGCACGCCGTGAACTCGAAGTCATACGGACGGAAAGCGATCGCGAAGCCAAGCGCCTGGAACTAGACTACCAGGGGCAAATTGACTCGGTGCAGACCCAGTTAGAAACGCAGCGTGTCGATAGACGTCAGCGCCTGGAACAACTGCGTCGTGACCTGGAAGGTCTCAAGAAGATGGACCTCATCCAGGAGAACCGCTACCGCGAATTGCGTGACTCTTTTGGTCCAAACGTATTCCGTGCAGGTATGGGTGCAGAAGCAGTACGCGAACTGATTAGCGCGCTGAACATGGATAAGCTGGCTGGAGACCTGCGGCACGAGATTAGTTCCACCGTTGGTCAGCGGCGCAAGAAAGCCACGAAGCGCCTGAAGGTCGTAGAGGCTTTCCGTAAGTCAAACACTTCGCCTGAATGGATGATCTTGACAGTTTTGCCTGTCTTGCCGCCCGATCTGCGACCGATGGTGCAGCTTGATGGTGGGCGTTTCGCCACATCCGATTTGAATGATCTCTATCGGCGTGTGATTAACCGCAATAACCGGCTCAAGCGCCTCTTAGAGTTGGGAGCACCCGAGATCATTATTCGCAACGAGAAGCGTATGTTGCAAGAGGCATGTGATGCTTTGATTGACAACGGGCGGCGGGGTCGCGCCGTTGCTGGTTCCGGTAATCACAAGCTGAAGAGCCTATCCGATATGCTCAAAGGTAAGCAGGGCCGCTTCCGACAGAATCTGCTTGGTAAGCGTGTCGACTACTCGGGTCGTTCGGTGATTGTAGTAGGGCCGGATCTCAAGCTACACCAGTGTGGCTTGCCCAAAAAGATGGCCCTTGAACTTTTCAAGCCGTTTGTCATGCGCAAGCTGGTTGAGCAAAACTTCGCACACAACATTAAGAGTGCGAAACGCTTTGTCGAGCGCGTCAAGCCTGAAGTGTGGGATGTGCTCGAGGAGGTGATTAAAGATCATCCCGTGTTGCTGAACCGTGCGCCAACCCTGCATCGACTGGGCATCCAGGCTTTTGAGGCCGTACTGGTTGAAGGTAGCGCCATCCAACTGCATCCACTTGTTTGTTCAGCCTTTAACGCTGACTTTGATGGTGACCAGATGGCGGTACACGTGCCGCTCTCTGATAAGGCACAGGATGAAGCGCGCCGATTTATGCTCTCAACGCGCAACCTGCTCTCACCAGCAACAGGAGAACCGTCTATCGGTGCAAGCCAGGATATGGTGCTGGGATGCTTCTACTTGACGCAGGATCGTCCTGGTTTGAAAGGCGAAGGGCGTGTCTTTACCGATACGACCGAGGCCATGTTAGCCTTTCAACATGGAGTAGTTGACCTGCAAGCACTGATCAAAGTACGCCTCGGTGATACAGATATCTATGATGTGCCACCACCCGCAAAGGCAACCATGCATGCGGATGGGAAGCTGGTGGGGACAACCGTGGGGCGAATCATTTTGAATGATGCATTGCCGGAGCGGTTGCGCTTCAAGAACTACCCTATGAAGAAAGAGAATCTCAAGCAGATTATCGGTGAGTGCTTCAAAGAGTATGGGCGCGCTAAAACCGCTGAGTTGGCCGATGAAATTAAACGTCTCGGCTTCGCCTATGCTACACGGGCAGGCGTTACCATCGCCATTAGTGATGTCAAAGTGCCGGGAGAAAAGCAAGGGGAGCTGGAGAGGGCCGATGCCAAAATCGCCGAACTCGAAGAGCAGTACCGTGAAGGTCTTATCACTGAGAACGAAAGGTATCAGCAGACAGTTGATGCCTGGAACGAAGTCACGGAGAACGTCACGAAGATGGTGGAGTCAACCCTCGATCCATATGGATCGATTTACACCATCGCGAAGTCGGGAGCAACCAAGGCGAAGTTCCAACAGATTCGCCAATTGTCGGGTATGCGTGGTTTAATGGCAAGCCCATCGGGTAAAATTATCGATATCCCGATCCGTGGTAACTTCCGAGAAGGCTTGAGCGTGCTAGAGTACTTTATCAGTAGTCACGGCGCTCGTAAGGGCCTGGCTGATACTGCACTGCGAACTGCCGAGTCTGGTTACTTAACCAGGCGTTTGATCGATGTTGCCCAGGACGTAATTGTCACTGAGGAGGACTGTGGCACCACGGAAGGAACCCTGATTACCGAAGAAGACAGCAGAGAAATGATGTTGCCAAGTATTCGAGACCGCCTGATTGGCCGTGTACTGGCAGACCCCATTCCTGGCTTTGACTCGGTAGAGGTTGGTGACGAACTGACTGATGATATTGTCGATCAAATCGTCAGCTCGGGCGTCAGAGCTGTGCGTGTACGGTCAGTGCTCGGTTGCCTGGCGCACCGAGGGGTCTGCCGCAAGTGCTATGGACGTGATCTTGCTGCAAATGCCCTTGTCAGTCTTGGTGCAGCGGTAGGAATTATTGCCGCGCAGTCAATTGGTGAACCTGGCACGCAGCTAACAATGCGTACTTTCCACACTGGCGGTATTGCAGGCGCGCAAGGGGACATCACACAAGGCTTACCGCGTGTCGAGGAACTGTTTGAAGCGCGTGTACCGAAAGACAAGGCTGAGATAAGCGAAATTGACGGCGTGGTAGAAATCGTGAAAGACGAGAATACTGGTGCTCGTACAGTTCGCGTCGTCTCTACTAATGTCTTCTTCGATGAGTATCAACTACCTGCAGGAAGTCAGATACTCGTCAACGACCAGGACAAGGTACAGAAAGATCAGGTGATTGCTCTGATGCCTGCCGAAGATGGCAATGAGCCAATGCCTGTAGTGGCTCGTACCGAGGGTGAAGCGCTGATAAATCCTCAAGGGCTGCTCTCCATTCGTTTTGAGGAGCGAGAAGAGAGGTCCTATTCAATTCCAGCTGCACGTAACATCGTAGTGAGCCAGGGTCAGAAAATTCAAGCTGGAACTGCAATCACTGCCGGTCAGCGGGACCCGCAGGATGTGTTGCGTATCCAGGGGCGTGAAGCTGTGCAAATGTACTTGGTCAAAGAGGTACAACGTGTCTATCGCAATACAGGTGTTTATATCAATGATAAGCACATCGAAGTGATTATCCGCCAGATGCTGCGCCGCGTTAAAGTTGATGAGCCGGGCGATACTGAAATGCTGCCGAACGACCTCGTCGATCGTTTTGTCTACGCGGGTACCAATGCCCAAGTGTTAGCTGAGGGCGGCGAACCAGCAACCGCGCAGACTGTGCTACTTGGTGTCACCAAGGCTTCACTCAATACAGATAGCTTCTTGGCGGCAGCCTCTTTCCAGGAGACTACTCGCGTCCTCACGGAAGCAGCAATCGAAGCTCAGACTGATCACCTGGTAGGATTGAAGGAAAATGTGATCATAGGTAAACTCATTCCTGCTGGCTCAGGGATCGCGCAACGGCGCCGTGAACAGATTGCCCGACAGCAGCAAGCAGCAGCTCGACTAACGGCATCACCGGCGGTCGCTAGTGTTGGCGTGGGGGCTGGTGTAAGTGCCAGTACTCTTGGCGGCGTGGTACTTGACAGCCTGGAGAATGAGTGATACTATATGACACCGCATGTATGTGAGATACTGGGCGTAGTAAACTGCGCCCCATAAAAGGATAGGGAGATTCTTTCATTGCCGACGATCAATCAATTGATCCGAAAGGGCCGTTCACGAAAGAAAGAGAAGGTAAAGGCCCCGGCGCTGCGTTATTCATTCAATGCGCTGAAAAACCGAACTTCATCCCTGCGTGGATCGCCACAGAAACGTGGCGTCTGCACACAGGTGCGTACAATGACGCCCAAGAAGCCGAACTCGGCAATGCGTAAGATTGCTCGTGTTCGCTTGAGTAACCGGATGGAAGTGACGGCTTACATCCCAGGTGAAGGGCATAATCTGCAAGAGCACTCCGTCGTCCTCATTCGTGGTGGACGCGTAAAGGATTTACCAAGCGTGCGCTATCACATTGTCCGTGGTACGCTGGACAGTGACGGGGTTTCAAAACGTCGCCGTGGACGCTCCAAATATGGAGCCAAGCGGCCAAAATCAGGACAGGCCACCGCAAAGGGCGGTAAGTAGCAGGGGCGCAACTGAACGCAGCTTGCGGAGCGCGTTTCAGTCTTTCGCCCCGGAGAGCTACCCGATACCACCTGAACGCCTCAGGTAGGTCGGCAAATCACACGTCATCGCGAACACTTGTAAAAAGCGCATATATAAGCTTTGACTTCAATTGCGATGAGAGTCGAGTGTCCTCCACGGCGTGGATAGGCACTCGCCTGTAGGCGTCTGTTAAGATTGTAAGGGTTACCCTTGTGGACTACCCTCTCAATCGAATCGACGCCTTTTCTGGTGTTTACAGGAGGAGGCAAACCTTGCCAAGACGTAAAAGAGTGGTGCGGCGCCCAGATGTTCCGGATGCAAAGTATAAGAACCGGAACGTGGCCCGCTTTATCGGTAAGTTAATGTTAGATGGGAAACGTAGTCTGGCTGAGCGGATCATTTACGATGCGTTTGAGCTTATTGAAGCAAGACAGAAGCGACCCCCGCTCGACGTATTTGAACAGGCGCTGAAGAATGCAACACCTACACTGGAAGTGAAACCTCGCCGTGTCGGTGGTTCAACTTACCAGGTTCCCGTCGATATACGCAGGGAGCGGGGCAACGCGTTGGCAATGCGCTGGCTTATTCGCTCTGCCCGTTCCCGCGCAGGAAAATCTATGTCGGAGAAACTTGCTAGCGAGTTGATGGATACTGCTGCTGGACAAGGTGCGACTATTAAGAAACGTGAGGAGACCCATAAGATGGCGGAGTCTAATAAGGCTTTCGCTCATTATCGCTGGTAACAATACACATGCCTAGAGAATATCCACTGGAGAAGACCCGAAATATTGGTATTATTGCTCATATAGATGCTGGCAAAACGACCACGACTGAACGCGTGCTCTTCTACACTAAGAAAATTCACCGGATGGGTGAGGTGCACGAAGGAGCTGCTACGATGGACTGGATGCCTCAGGAGCAGGAGCGCGGCATTACGATTACGTCAGCTGCAACAACCTGTTTTTGGCTGGATCATCGTATCAACATCATCGATACGCCTGGCCACGTAGACTTTACGGCTGAGGTCGAGCGGTCTTTGCGTGTTCTAGACGGCGGCGTTGTCGTCTTTGATGCGGTTGCGGGCGTCGAGCCACAATCAGAGACAGTATGGCGTCAAGCGAATAAGTATACTGTTCCTCGTATCTGTTTTGTAAATAAGATGGATCGCATTGGCGCTGATTTCTGGCGTACAGTGGAGATGATTCGTGAGCGCCTGGGTGCGTCACCTGTTCCAATCCAGATTCCGGTTGGGCAGGAAAGCAATTTTAAAGGCTTCCTAGATCTGATCGAGCAACAGGCAGTTATCTTTACTGATGATCTTGGCACAAAGTCCGATCATACCCAGGTGCCTACGAATATGGAGGCCGAGTTTGAGCGGGAGCGAGAGTTGCTAATCGAGCGCGTGGCCGAAACAGATGAGGCGTTAACCCTCAAATATCTTGAAGGTGAGGAGATTAGCAAGGAGGAACTGGTCGCGGCGCTCCGTCGAGCAACGATTGCCGGCACACTTGTCCCGGTCCTCTGTGGCTCAGCTCTTAAAAATAAGGGCGTGCAGGCAATGTTGGATGCTGTAATTGCCTATCTGCCTTCTCCGCTTGATATTCCTGCTCCAACTGGTATCGATCCCGACACCCATGAGGCGGTTACCCGTGAGGTAAACGACTCGGCACCGTTTAGCGCACTGGTCTTTAAGATTGTTTCTGATCCTTTTGTTGGACGCCTCTCGTACCTGCGTGTCTATTCAGGTACGCTGATCAAAGGCGCGGCAATTGAAAATAGCACCAAGGACAAAACGGAACGCATTGGGCGTCTGCTACGTATGCATGCCAATCATCGCGAGGATATCGATGAGATCCGCGCTGGCGACATCTGTGCTGCTGTGGGCCTGCGCAACACCTTTACGGGTGATACCTTGTGCGATCCTCGGCACCCTATTATTCTGGAGGCTATCACATTCCCGCAGCCAGTGATCTCGATCGCCATCGAGCCAAGGACTCGCGCTGATCAGGATAAGATGGCGATTGCTCTGAATAAGTTGGCAGAAGAAGATCCGACTTTCCAGTTGCACACCGATGCAGAAAGCGGCCAGACCATCATTAGTGGAATGGGCGAACTGCATTTGGAAGTGATTGTAGACCGCCTCTTCCGTGAGTTTAAGGTCGAGGCAAACGTGGGGCGCCCCCAGGTAGCCTATCGCGAGACGATTACACGCGAGGCCCAGGCCCAGGGCAAGTACGTCCGGCAGACAGGCGGTCACGGTCAGTATGGGGACGTATGGATCAGAGTGGCTCCTAACGAACGCGGCAAAGGTTTTGAGTTTATCAATGCCATTGTTGGTGGTGCGGTGCCCAGGGAATATGTTAAACCTGTCGAGAATGGCATTCGCGAAACATTGGAAAATGGTATCGTTGCCGGATACCCAATGATCGATGTCGTAGCCACCCTCTATGATGGGTCGTATCATGAAGTTGACTCTACCGAAATGGCCTTTAAGACCGCCGGTTCGCTGGCGATCAAAGAGGCGACACGTAAAGCTGCTCCTATTCTACTTGAACCTGTAATGTTGGTAGAGGTGACTACCTCCGAGGAATTCTATGGCGATATAATCGGTGATCTAAACCGGCGCCGTGGAACCATTCTAGGTATGGAAAACCGTGGGGCAATGTATGTCGTGCGGGGCCATGTTCCCCTCGCCGAGATGTTCGGCTATGTGAACGATCTCCGTTCGATGACTAGCGGGCGTGCCAGCTATTCAATGGAATTTGCACATTACGAACCTGTGCCGAAAAATATCGCCGATACAATTGTCGCGAAGGCGACTCGCTAAGGGTTAAGGGATTCGTGAATGGTGAGCAGGGTGGGGACGCAGGTTATTGCGTTCCTGCTTTGCAATCTATAAAGAAGCTTCGGAGCCAAAACCAGGGGAGAGGCCTACCGAGCGTCAGGACACCCGCAAGGAGTGTCCCTACGATGACAGCGTTATCTTTTTGAAATGTAGAGGCAACGTAGTAGTTGCCACACTATGAAAACTAATGAAGTGCTATCGCAAAGGTGCAGCCCCTGACGCACGTATGTTTGCACTGAGCACTAATGGAGGACGAGGAAAACTCATGGCAAAGAAGAAGTTTGAGCGCACGAAGCCGCATGTGAACGTGGGCACCATTGGCCACATCGACCATGGCAAGACCACCTTGACGGCCGCCATCACCAAAGTGCTGGCCAAAGCCAGCGCCGCCAATAAGTACGTGG
>WNGD01000704.1_pt1 | contig 36052 bp, 27 predicted proteins | sample 5400671 | NCBI WGS metagenome assembly WNGD01 (sample SAMN13153369, study PRJNA577476) | soil metagenome | isolation source: 40 cm soil or saprolite under grassland replicate 2 | place: USA:California | collected 2016-06-15 | reverse complement strand
ATTGGGTGGCGGGTCAGCGCGCGCACGGCGCCGATGGTCGGCCCGAACAGGGGAGCGAATCTCCAGGACGGCTTGTAGTAGTGGCCGTCAATTCCGACCCAGGTCACATACGAGTCGCCGGGCCACCAGGGGGCCGGGGCGGGAATGCCGCTGCGCTTATCGATGATGTTGACCGTCCACAGCCAGGTCACATTCCCGGCGCCGAGCGTGCGGAAGAGGGTGACGGTGTGCCGCCACGCGGCCACGAACGCCGCAGGGGATGCGTGTCCGTAGCCCCAGGAGTACCAGTAGCCGTTCATCTCATGGCCGAAGCTCAGGATGACCGGGTGGCCGTAGGAGCGGACGGCGGCGGCATAGGTGCTCAGATAGCTGTCGTACTTCCCGGATGCGATCGCGGTGAGGCTGACGCCCGCCGGCTCGATCTGAACGAACGGCACCGCACCGTGGTTGGCCGCTGCCGCCGCGAAGCTGGCACGGAACGGCTCCAGCCAGCCGCTAAAGTAGACGACCAGCTCTGGCCTGACCCCGGTGGCCGCCGTGAAGGCTGTCACCCCGGCGTACGAGCCAGGGACCCCAGCCCGGTACACGCCGATATAGGAGTGCGGCGTGTGCGGGAGAGGCGTGGGCGGGAGAGTGGGGGGGTCGACCGTCGTGACCGGCGCGGGGGGGGATCGGTGGGGGTGGTGATGCCCGGCGGCCACGATGATCGCAGTCGAGGCGACGACTGCCGCGCCAGCCGTCACGATCCGCATGATCTTCATCTGGTCGTTCCCTGTCTGACCCGTGTGCGGTAGAAGGAGCGAGTTTGGCAGCGTGGCCGATCGATCATGACCCAGGCTTCTTGAACGTCTTGGCGCCCTGGCGGAACGCGGCGGCCGCCGCGGGGCTGTTGATGCGCCAGTCACGGACCCCGATGGCGTCGTACCACACGAACCCCAACAGCCCATAAGCGCGAATACCAGCGAACAGGTCGGCGATCTTCGCGGGCTTGCCCGCGGCACGCGTCGCGCCTGTTTCTGCGATGAGTATCGGGTCGCGGGTCAGCGCGCGCACAGCCTTGATGGTCGGCCCGAACAAGGGAGCGAACGACCAGGACGGCTTGTAGTAGTAGCCGTCAATCCCTACCCAGGTCACATACGAGCCGCCGGGCCACCAGGGGGCCGGAGCGGGAATGCCGCTGCGCTTATCGATGATGTTGATCGTCCACAGCCAGGTCACGTTCCGGGCGCCCCCCGCGCGGAAGAGCGTGACGATGTGCCGCCACGCGGCCACGAACACCGCCGGGGATGCGTGCCCGTAGGCCCAGGAGTACCAATAACCGTTCATCTCATGGCCGAAGCCCAAAATGACCGGGTGGCGGTATGAGCGGACAGCGTCAGCGTAATCGCGCAAGTACGCGTCGTACTTCCCCGCTGCGATCGCTTTGAGGCTGACGCCCGCCGGCTCGATCTGCACGAGCGGCACCGCTCCTCGCTTCGCGGCGGTCGCTGCGAAGTCGGCACGGAACGGCTCCAGCCAGCCGCTGTAGTACATGACCAGCTCTGGCCTGGCGCCGGTAGCACTTGTGAAGGCTGCCACCCCCGCGTACGAGTGCGGGACCTGCGCCGCATACACGCCGAGGTAGGACTCGGGGGTAGTTGGCAGGCTGGCGAAGAAGACGGGCTTGACCGGCGGCGGCTTGGTCGTGGATTTGTAGTGGAGGCCGGCGGCCACGATGATCGCAGCCGCCGCGATGACTGCCGCGCCGGCGATAGCGATCCGCATCAGTTTCATCTGGTCGCTCCATTTGTGACCCGGGCGTGGTTGCGGCGTGAGGCAAGCGCCATCCCGGTGAGAAAGCAGGCGACCAGGCCTGTGGCGAGCAGAGGGATGAACACTGCGCCGTGGCGTGTCATGTGCCACACCGCCAGCGTCACCCAGGCGAGTCCGGTGCCGCCGTTCCACAAGGTCACGCCGACCCAGATACGGCGTGTCCCGGCCTTCCGTTTCCCACCGCCGGTTGCCTGCCAGCTCATCCGCTTGCGGCGGCAGACGTCCCAGAGGGCGAAAAGGTGTGCCCACCCGTACAGCAGCTTGGCCATGAGCGCCTCGGGCCCGAACCGGCAACGGTGCCAGGCAGGGAAAACGACCAAGTTGTAGATCATTGACGGGGCGATGAACACGTAGTTGATCAGCCGTACCTGCTCCGGTATGACAGTCAGCATCACGAGGGGGATTGCTGGTGCCACGAACGTGAACAGCGCAGTATGCACGTAGTAGCCAAACCCGGACAGGTAGCAGCAGCGAGTCCGCCAGCGCATCCGCGTAGCCCAGAACTTCCGTGAGCCGAGCAACGACATGGATCCGGCGCACCAGCGGTATTGCTGGGTGAGGAAGGAGTCCGGGTCGGCCGGGCACAGCCCGGCCGCAAGCGGAAGCGGGATGTAGCGCAAACCCCAGCCAACGCGGCGCAGGTCGAACCCGGTGTGCACGTCCTCGGAGTGCTCGATCAGCGTCGTGCCGCCGTTTGTCGCCAGCGCTGCCCGGCGGTAGATCGCGCACGAGCCCACGCATATCGCGCCGTCGTGCCGGTCCCTTGAGACCTGCACCAACCGGTAGAACAACTCCTGCACAGCACCAGCGCCACGTTCCATCCACGACATGCGCCCGCGAGTGCGGAAATACTGCGGCGACTGGACAATCCCCAGAGCCCTGTCAGCAGCGAAATACGGGAGCATCTCGGCGGGCAGGTCGGCCCGGGGGGCGAAGTCGGCGTCGAGGATGAGGATGAACTCGCCGGATGACCATGCGAATCCGTACCGCAGGTTGCCGGCCTTCTTCATCCAGCCGCGGTTCGGCCGCACGAGGTAGGTGAAACCAAAGTTCTTGCTCATGTCCCGTACCCGCTCGCTGGCGCTGTCGTCGAGGACGTAGGCGGTCGCGGCGCCCGGGTATGCCCTGATGAGCTCGAAGACGTGAATCCACGTGTTATGCAGCACGGCGAGCGGCTCGCCGCAGACAGGCAGGAAGACATCAAGAGACGGGTAATACCGTGGCCGCCATGAGGCGACGAGCCTGCGATGCGCCTCCTCGTCGAATCCGCCGGTCCCAGCGTTTACGCACAGGGAGATGATGTAGTAGACAACGGTGAACGCCACGAACGGCAGGAACAGCCACACGAACGCCGGGCTCTGCAAGACGAATCGGGCCTGGCTGATCAGCAGGGCAGCGACGCTGGCCAGCGATGCGCGGATCAGTGCAAGGTTCCGGTCAGAGTAGCTGGCCTTCTCCTCGTCCGTCGGCGGTGCGGGCAGGATGAAGTCGGTCCTTCGGTGCCGCCCGGAACCGCCGCGCGAGAGTATGCGCTCAGCGGTGGTCATGCCGAGTCCTCGATCGCTGCTGCGGCTGGTACGCCCAGATCGTGTATTGACCGACAGAGGAAGGCACGACGGCAACGATCTGGTAGCCGTCCGCCCGGCGCAGGTCAGCGGCGATCCTATTGTCCATTCCGCGCGTCGCGCCAAAGTCCAAGATGACGAGCGAGAAGTAATGCCGCGCGATCGCCGCCCGGTAGGCCGCGGCGCCAGTCAGCGGCCGGGGAGCGCCCGGCGGTTTGTAGGAGAAGTACCAGGTGTTTGACCACCGCTGCCAGGAGACGCTGCTCTGCAGGTAGTAGGCGGGGATGTCATAGTCCTCAGCCAGGTAGTTGCCTGGGTGTGCCCGGGTGAGACCGCGCAGCGTTGCGATGACCCGGGATGAAGCGGGCCATTCGTGGTAAAGACTGCTCGCCTGCGCCCAGCCGATGAACCCAACTGGTCGGATGATCGCACTCGCGATCATCCCAGCTGTCACTAGGCTCAGAGCTCTGCGCTTGCCGATCCGTGACAGCTGCGCCAGCGCGTACCCGGCAGCGGGGGCGGCGAGCCATGCGCCGAAGTCCACGTGCTTGTGCAGGGACGTGATCGTATGGATGCGCGCCTGGCTTAGCGGGGCTAGCATCCCTGCAGCGGCCAGGAGGGAGAGCACCATCGTTTGCGGCTTGCTGCCGCGCCACAAGCCGACGATGATGCCGAGCCACGCAAGGGCGCAAACGACGCCTGCCCACTTCCATGCGTCCTCGAGCACCTGCGCCGGCGGGTTGTCACCGGTTGCCCGGGCTGCCGTCGTGTACATGACACCGGCGAGGTAGGACGGGCCGCCAGTCGCTAGGAGTGCCGCGACAAGGGCGCTCACGCTGGCGGCAAGGTATCCGCCCCGGCCGAGCGCGGGCTTCACGCCACGCTTGTGTGCGATGATCAGCGCGGCGAGGATAATAACGACTGGATCGAACAGCACCGTCGCGTACTTGGTGGCATTCGCGAGCATAAGACCGACGGCGCCTGCCACAAGCAGCAATGTCGAGTCCGCATGGTCGCGGGCTGCTACCACGCACCATGTGGCCATGGCCATCAGGAGCAAGGCCATCGCGTCGTAGGTGGCAAGCGCGCCGAGGAAATGGGTCGGGCCGAGTGCGGCGAAAAGCGCCGCGGCGAAGAATGCCGCCCTGCTGTCGAATAGCCGTGATGTGATGTTCCAAGCCAGGGCGGTTACGCCGGTCATGCAGGCGAGGCTGAGGATGCGCGCGCCGGCGAGGCCGCCGGCGCTATCCGCCAGCGCGCCGATGGGCGGGTAAATGACGGGCGCGCCTGAAAACCAGGTCTGGAACGGCGGCACCCGGCCGCCATGCAGCCACTGCGCGATCTCCAGATGACCAGCCCACAGGTAGGTCGCCTCGTCAACATAGGCCGAGTTGCTCCACACCAGGCGCAGGGACAGCAGGGCCTGGACCGTCAGGATGGCTATGAGCAACAGCGGCCGTACATAAGCGAGCCCGCGGTTGCTCGCGGGAACACTGGGCCGATCTGTTATCGGCGCGGGCGGATCTATTACCAGGGCGGGCCGGGCGATGGCCGGCGCCGGCCGGGCGATTGCGGAGTCGGCATCCCAGTCTGCTGCTGTTGCTGTTGCTGCTGCTGATGCTGGAGGCTCGAACCATGAACGGGGTTGGGCCGCGGGCGTGGGCGCAGGCGTAGGCATAGGGGGTTGCCGGATCTGCGCGGTGGCCCACGCGAGGCTGATCACCGCGGTGAGTCCTGCCTGCTGAGACTCAGCGAAACTGCGGGCGACCGGGTCTGGTGAACGGATGGCCGTGTCGGCAGCGGCCCGGAGCCGGTGTGCGCGTCTTTGGCCTTCATCCGGTGACGGGGGAAGCATGGGGGTCACCGGCGCGGCTCGTATTGCCAGATCACGTATGTGCCGAAGCCGATGGGTGCGACCTCAATGCCGTAGGGGATGACCTGGATGATGTGGTAGTGGTGGTTGCGGCGGAGGTCGGCGGCGATGCGGTGGTCCAGGGCTGTGGTGTCGGCGAAGTTCAGCGCGACGAAGGAGAAGTAGCCCTGGGCGATGTAGCGGTCGTAGGCGGCGGGGTCGCCGGCGCCGGTGACGCCGGCGGACTCGTGCGGGCCGCCGGTGCTGGCCCCGGAGGGCAGGACGATGTTGCGGGTGCTGGACCATCGCTGCCACTGGCTTCCGGAGCGCAGGTAGTACCTGGCCGGGGCTGGGTCCTCGACCAGCAGCCGGCCGGTGCCGTGATCGGCCAGTGGGCGGAGTATCGCGATGAAGCTGGCCGAGTTGGGCCAGCTTGTGGAAAACGCCCGCGACTGGCTGGCCCCCAGTGAAACGGGGAAGACAAGCGCGATCACGAATGCCCCGCAGGTCAGCGCCCGCATCCTGCCGGGGTGTGCGGCGGTGATGAGCTTCTCCACGGCGTAGCCCGCCGCGATGGCGGCGAACCAGGCGCCCAGATCCACGTGCTTGTTCAGCGAGGCGGTGGTGTGCAGGCGCGCTTGCTCGACCGGCCCGAGCAGGGCGGCAATGGCCAGGACCGCCATAAAGGTCCGCCTGCCTTCCCTGCGGACACAGCTGACGGCGACGCCGCACACGGCCAGGACCACAATGACCCCGGTCCAGGTCCAGGCATCGGCGAGCACCCTCAACGGGGAGTCGCTGTCGGCGACCCGCGCCAGCGTCGTCTGCACGACCCCCGTGACATAGGAGCTTCCGCCGGTCAGCACTCCCACAAGCAAGAGCGTGACCAGCACGGTCAGCAGGGTCGCGACGCGCCCGGCAGCCAGCTTGCCGCCGGGCTTGGGCAACGCGATGAGCAGCGCGAGCAGCACCACGACCGGGTCGAACAGGGCCGAGGAATACGCCGCGGCGTTGGCAAGCGCCAGCGCGGCGCCGGCCGCGAGCATCCAGCCCGTCGCGTCCTGCCGGTCCCCGGCCCGCACCACGCACCACGCGGCGAGCGCGACAAGGAGCACCGACATGGCGTCGTAGGTGGCGAACGCTCCCAGATGCAGCGTCGGGCCGAGCACAGCGAACAGCGCGGCGGCGAAGAACGCGGCGCGGCGCCCGAACAGCTTGCTGGCCGTGGCCCACAGCAGGCCGGTCGCGCCGAGCATGAACACAAGCGACAGCGCCCGTGCCGCCGCGAGGCCGCCGATGTTGTCCGCCAGGGCGGCGATCGGCGGGTAGATGACCGGGGACCCGGAGAAATAGGCCGGCAACGGGGGGATCGGCGCGCCGTGCAGCCAGTGCGCCCACTGCAGGTGGCCAGCCCACAAGTACAGGGCCTCATCCTGGAACGCCGTGTCAGCCCGGACAAGCCGCAGCGAAAGGACCGCCTGCACGGCGAGCACGACAAGCAGCGGCCAGCTCGCCAGCACACTCAGCCTGGGGGCATGCGGCTCGGGGACACCCAGCTCGGGGACACGGTGCTGGCGGTGCGAGCCAGCTATCCGGGCCGCGGGCAGGACCGACCCAGGGCCGTCCACCGCCGCCGGGCCTGTCGTCGCCGCGCCGTGATCCATTGGTCGCACCCGCCCGTGATCAGAGGCATACCAGGGGCGCCCGCTCCCCCCGCTGCCCACGTAACGTGCCGGTGGGATCACATACCGTGGCGATCCCTCCCAGACAGGAAGCCTGCATACGAAAAGGTACTGTTTCAGCCCAACCCAGCGCAGGCATCTTCGCCGATTTCACCCCTAGCCTCACCCAAACGCATGAGCCCATCCCCGGCCAAAGCGCCAAAGCAATCGCGTCAACCCCTGGCCCAAAGCAGCCAGCCCAACCCCGGGCGGTGACCGATGTGATTGGACCAGGCGCCAGGGCCTGGGCGCGCCGGGTTGGATGGGCGCGCCAGGTTGCGGCAGCCGTTCGGGATCTTAAGCAGGCGCATGGAGCTGGCGGGCGCGCTCGCGGGCGGCCGCCCACCGCTCACCCAGATCGCTGCCCCTTTAAGCAGGGAATGTGGCTGTCACGCCCGCGCTGACTCGGAGTACTTAGCGAGCGCGTCCGCAAGCTCACCTGGGACAGGAATGGGGGTAAGCGCGCCAGAAAGGCGCTCCATACACCCGACGACCTGCTGTCCACGGGCAAGGAGCTGAGCGGCGCCGCGGTTTGTTCGGTAGTAACTGAATGCCATCGTGACGCGGTTGCTGTCCATGCCAGCGAGGGACATCCTGATCGACACGACATCGAATAAAAACAGCTCGCAAAAGTACTCGCATGAACAAGAGATTGTGACGAGCGCCAGGTCAGTTGTTAGGCGTTTCACCACTCCAGGAGCGTACCGAGCGAGGAAGCGCTCTCGGCACTCGCCCTGCCATGAGAGGTAATTAACGAAGTACACATTGCCGACGATGTTCGTGTCGGCGAACGTCACAAGGTGCTCATGCTCGAAGTAGGGCAGCACTCGTCCCCCTTTGCCAGAACCGCTACCGCAACTGGGTGCTTCTCTCCTTCGATCCGCAGGACAACCGACGCGATGCTGTCCATCCCGGCTTTGAGCACTATCCACCCGTGCTCGAAAGCGCCGTGTACGACGAGCGGCGGCTGCCGGGTAACGCCTATCTTGGAAAGGCAGAGCCGCGCGGCGCACAAGCGCGTGAGGACGTGCGCGTCGGACTCTCCGGTGAGCTTGGCGAGCAGGTCAGCCTGGTCCGTCCAGGGCATGAGCAGGCGCGAGGTGTCCAGCTCGGCTTGTTGAGCAACCGGTTGATACGCGCTGACGAGGCGTGGCCCGGCGTCGGGCAGCAGTGCGTCGACCGCCCGCTGCAGGTACGGCTCGACGAGCAGCTTAGGCCATTTGGTCAGGGCCGTGTTGGGGCCGACGTCGCGCAATCGCAGCCCTCGCCAGCTCAGGACGGGCTGGGCGCGGCCGTCCCGCACAGCGACGTCATAGGTGTAGATCCCATCCACGTGCGCGCGCTCGACCGCGGCGAGCACGAGGTCGCCTGCGCCGTCCTGTCCTGGCGGCGCGCTTTGATGAACGGTGAACTGATCGCAGCCGACGGGAAGCAGCCGTCGGTGCGGCACACATGCCTGCAGAACATGGATTGAGGCATCGTTCCTGCCTGGGTCGCCGAGGTGCGGCCATTCGGCGCCTGCAGGTTCGCATCGCCATGCCGGGTGGGGTTGGCTCGAAAGGACGGCGGTGCATCCGGTGGCCACCAGGTGCTCGTAGCGCCGCAGCCGCTGGTACATGCGCCCGTGAAAGAGCAGCGGCCCGTACAGCTGCGCGCCATCGTGGCTGGGAAGGCTCGTCCTGCGCACCTCTACCACTGGCGGGTCTGCAACTGGCGTTGGCGGATCTGCAGCTGCGGTCCGCGCACGAGCAGTGAAATGGTCGACTGCGAATGACGTCTCGTCGCTGCGCAGAGCAAGATCTACGTCGCCATCTTCACGCCGAAGCGCGCTGATCCGCATCGTGCGCTTGCCGTCCTGCGGCACGGTCACCGGCCGGTGAAACTGTCCGTCCGCGAGCTGGCGCACAGGTCCCCCGGTAAGAACCGCCGCCGCCTGTGCCATCGCCTCGAGCCCGCAAACGGCGGGAAGGACGCACACACCGTCGATCTTGTGATCAGCAAGAAACGGATCGCTCGACGTGCTCAGCGCAGCCTCGGCTACCAGTTCAACGCCGTGCGTATACGCCGTGACCCGCTGGAGAAATCTGTGCCCGTGCGGTACGCACAGCCCGGCCTTGCACACCCGATCCAGTTGCGGCAGGCGGCCGGTCGCCACCACGGCGGGTGTGGCCGGGCGGCAGGAAAGCAGGCGGACAAGCAAGTCAACGCCCTGTTCAACCGGCAGCGGCGTGACTCCCGCCGCCGCCAGGCCCGCCGTGGCCTGCAGCCGGTCACCCATGCCGGCCCCCGACCACGCGGTCCAGTCGACGTGGCACACCATGCATGCGGGGAGTTCATCAGCGAGAACGCGCATGAGCTCGCGCAGGCGCCCATTGGCAAGCGCGTAGTGCGCCTCCCCGTGGAGGCCGAACCGCCCGATCACTGAGCCGTAGGTGACCAATGTCCGCAACGCCGTCGCGTCCAGAGCGTTCAAGACGGTCCGCAGCCCGTGGCACTTGGCCGTGGCGTGTTCTGCGAAGGCGGTATCCGTGATGTCGGCGAAGCGGCTCGGCCTGTTAATTCCGCTGGCGTGGATCAGCGCCGTCACTGGGCCCAGCGCTTTGCCGATTTCTGTCGCCGCGGCCTCGACCTCTGCGATGTCGGTGACGTCCGCTCGCTGATAGCAGAACCGCACCCCGGCGTCGTTCAGCCTGGCGATGTTGGCTCTCAGTTCGTCGTCGTGATCGGGGTGCGCCCGCCCCACCAGGGCAAGCCTGACGCCGGTTAGCCGCGCAAGGGCCAGCGCGGACTCGAAACCTATGCCCTTGCCTCCGCCCGTCACCAGCAGCACGTCGGCCGGGCCAAGGCCAGGTTCCCGCCGGTCACCGAGCGGTGCTGGGTGGTAGGCGACCTCGTACACGCGCCCGTACTCGTCGAGCACGAGCTCGCAGTAGCCCGCGGCGGGCGTTCGGGCGATCCCGTCGAGCGCCGCGGCGACGTCCGGCGCGCTGCCAGCGCTGATTTCCGCATCGGTGACGTGGACACAGCACGCGACCTGCTGGGCGTTCTCTTCGCAGATCGTCGCGAGAAATCCGCTCGCGGTGTCGCCCTGATCGGTGACGATGAGCGGCACGCGCTCCGTGACCGCGACCCGGGCGGCGTGGATGAGGATTTCGACATCGCGGTCGCTGGGGTTCGCGGGAAGGAACACCAGGCTGCCCGGCCTTCCGCCGGGCCCACTGCGCAGGAACGGTTCGATCGCCGCCCGCAGCCGGCTGCTCCCGCTGAGTCGCCAGTCGCTCGGCGGCGCCTCACCCCGGGCGGGAAGCCGGCGCGCGGGCCCCGCTCCGCGGACAAGGATCCGGAACCAATCGGCCAAGCCAGAGGGCACCGCGGTCGTCGCCGTGGCGCCGCCCGGGGAGGGCGGCAGCGCCGTCAGGGCGGCAGCCAGTTCGCCGACCGTGGTGTCGGCTAGCGACATCAGGGCCGAGGAGCTCTCGCGGCCACATTCCGCGGCAGCGAGCGCGGCCAGTTGCGCGACTTTCAGTGAGCTAAGACGCAGGTCGCTGAGCAACCTGTCGCCGGCCGCGACCGCCGCGGGAGGCAGTTCAAGCGCCTCGGCCACCAGCCGCTGTACGACACCTTCGATGTCATCCGCCGCCGTACTGCCGTCGGCCGCCGTCTTGCCGTCGGCGGTCGTCTTGCCGTCGGCCGTCGTGCTGCCGGCGGTCGCAGTCGGCGCGCGCGGATCGGCTGCGTGTCGGCGGCCCGCGTTCTCTGCAGACACCGCGCCAACGGCGGCAGGCGCGCGCTCGCAGGGATTTTCCAGGAACTGCGGATCACGCCACAGGTCAAACGGGCGGTGAAACCGGTGCGTGAACATCGGCCGAAGGTCCTTAACGGCGCCCGCTGCGTGCAACGCGGCAGCCACCTGGCACAGGCTTTCGGCCGACGCGGCGCCGACATCGAGCGCGACGCTCGGGACCGCGGTCAGCGTGGCGGCGATGGTGGCGAGGCTGCGGCCCGGGCCGACCTCGACAAGCACGTCGCAGTCGGCCGCCAGGCGGGTCACGGCTTGCCGAAACAGCACGGGCGCGGTGAGCTGCTCCACGAGCATGCGGCGAAGATCGTCGGTGCCGCTCAGCGGTCGGCCGTGGATTGTCGAATAGACGGTTCTGGCAGGCCGAGCCATCGTGATACCGGCGAGATGGTCGGCAAGCACGGGCCCGGCCGCGGCAACCGCCGGCGAGTGAAAGCCGTGGCTGACACCAAGCCGCCGCGCGGTGAGGCCGTGGTCGGCGGCTCGCCGAAGGACCAGGTCGATGTCGGTGAGAGCACCTGACACCACTTGGGCCACGCCATTGTCGGCGGCGACGACGAGGCCGGTGTGCTCAATGAGGTCGGCGACCCGCGCCGGCTCGGCCATGATCGCGGCCATGCCAGTGCGAGCGACACCCTTCTCTTGCATCGCTCGGCCGCGGAGCGTCACAAGCTCGATGGCGTCGGACTCGCTGAGCACGCCGGCCCAGCACAGCGCGGTGATCTCGCCAAGGCTGTGCCCGGTCGCCGCACATGCGTCCACCCCGAGCCGGTTCAGCCATCGCAACCCGGCCACCGATGCCCGCAGGATGGCTGGCTGCGCGACAGCGGTGTCAGCGACATGGCGGTTCCCCGTTGGCCCGACGTAGCGCGCGGCAGCAGGGTAGACCGTGCCCAACGCGCCCGCGTCGCCGCTGACGTGTACACCTTGGCCGCTGAAGAGCAGGCCGACCCTGCCAGCGCCGCGGCCCGCATAGCAGCCCCGGTTGGTGAGCAGCGCGCCATCAGCGATCCGCTCCAGTTGGGGGATCAGGCGTTGGAGCGCGTGCCGTGCGCGCTGTGCGAGCTGGCCGGGTGCCTCGGCGACGATCCCCATGCGGAACCTGGGCTGGGGTGCGCGATTGGCGAGCCGCGCCCCGTGCCTCGCCGCGAGGCTCGCGGCGAGGCACGCGGCGAGGTCAGCGTGCTCTGCCGACGACATCATCTCAGCGATCTGTGCGGCACGAGCGACCTCGCTGGCCAACGCGTCCACCGATGGCGCTGCGAAGGCGAAAAGCTCGTGGCTGAGCGGGACGCGGGAGACGCGGCGCTCCACGGCCGATAGCGGCCGGCGCCGAGGCGTTGCGACCGCCTCGAGGACGAGATGGCCGTTGATGCCGCCAAAGCCCATGGCACTCACGGCCGCGCGAAGGGGCGCGGCCGTCCACGCCTGTGCGTCGGGCGCGATCCGCAGCGGCGCGCCCGCCGCACGCAGCAGGTCGTGCGGCGTGTCACAGCCCGTGGTCGGCGGGATCACCTGGCGGCGCAGCGCCAGCGTCGCCTTGAGCACGCCGGCCACACCCGCCGCCGCCTTCGTGTGCCCTATGTTGGCTTTGATCGAGCCGAGCGTGGCGGGCGCGGGTCTGCGCCGCGATTCGTGCGCCTCGATCAGCGCGGCGATTTCCACGCTGTCGCCGACAGCCGTTCCGGTCCCATGGCCCTCGAACAACGCGACGGTCTCAGGGCCAAAACCGGCGCGCGCGTAGGCCCGCCGCAGAGCAAGAACCTGCCCTGATCTCTCCGGGCGGGTGATCCCGCCCGCGCCGTCGGAGGATATGCCCCATCCGCGGATCAGCGCCCACGGGGCGCGGCCCGAGGCCGTCGCGTCGCTTGCCCGCATCAGCGCGACCATGCCGCAGCCCTCGCCCGGCAGGAAGCCCGTGGGCTGGGCGTCGTAGACGCGCATGTCCGATTCCGCGAGTGCGCCCACGCGGGCGAAGCCAACGAGCTCGAAGGGATCGAGGCTGAGGTCGACACCGCCGGCCAGGACCAGGTCGACGTCCCCCTCGAGCAGCGCGCGGCACGCGGTGACGATCGCAAGCAACGATGACGAACATGCGCCGTCGATCGTGTACCCCCCGCCGTGCAGGTCGAACTGATTGCAGATCCTGCCCGCGATCGTGTTCGCAAGCCCGCCCGCCAGGCTCTCGTCCGAGGTTTGCGGGAAAGGCGCCTTGTACGCTTGCTCGATGTCGGCGAGAAGCCTTTCGCCGGCCGAGATTTCCATGCCGTCGGCACCGAGCGCCGCTGCCACGATGCGGCGGACGTAGGGCCACCGAAGCCGCAGCTGCGATGCGCGGGTGAACTCCCCGGCCAGCGTGTTGCCCACGATGACGCCGACCCGGTCGCGGCTCAGGCCGCCGGGGAACCCGGCGGCGGCAAGCGTCTCGCCCGCGACCTCCAGCGCCAGCAAATGCGTCAGGTCGGTGACGCGGCAGGTGGATCCCGCCAGCCGGTAACGCGCGCGGTCGAAGCGCCAGCCCTCGAGCACGGCGGCGAACCTCGCGTAGGTCGTGTCAGGCCCGGTTGACCGGGTGCCGCCGTAGTCGTCCAGGTTGAGCCGGGCCCGCGGGATCGGCCGGAAGGCGCGGCGGCGCGCGAGCACTGTCTCGAAGAGTTGATCCGGTGTGGACGCGTCTGGGTAGCGGCAACCGGCCCCGACAATCGCAATTGGGTCGGCCAGCACGGGTCAGCCGATCTTACGGACGGCCGAGGGCAGGCTGCTGTGAGGTTGGATCGTGCGCCGGGTCGGCTGGCACGGGAGAGGGCGCATGCGAGTCGGCGGTTCGCGGCGTTCTCCGCCGCCACCACGAGAGCGCCGCCAGCCCCACGCCCCGCCCCGCGCACACGATCGCCAGTGAGAAGAACAGGCCGAACACGACGTGGCCGTAGACCAGCACGCCGTATGCCGCCGCGGTCGCCAGCCCGAACATGGCCTGCCGCCACGGACGCGTCGGCGTGGTCCCTGGATCGGTGATCATGTAGTTGGTGAACAGCACGAACGCCGCACCGCTCATCACAAGCAGCGCGCTTTCCGTGGCGGTGTGTTCGACGCTCGTGCGCACAACAGCCTGCAACGCGAACCCGCCGAGCCAGCCCGCGATCAGCGGCATCTTCTTAGTCAGTTTGGCGTTCAACATTGTCCCCGCCGCGAGGACGGCAGCGGGGATGATCCAGTCGACCGGCCCGCTGACCCACTCGGTGAACTGATAAGGAGGTGCGATGCCGACCCAAGGGAACAGCAGCAAAGTGACGACGATACCGACATTGGACGGGTTGAGCACGTGGCGTGAACGTCCGGAAACCCTGACGCGAATCACGTACTTGGAGCAAATGGCCACGGTGACCGCGAAAACAACAGGCCACAGCCGGGAATTGGCGTACAACAACATCGCGCACGCGAGTCCAGCGATGTGTGCTGGCAGCAGAAAATCCAGCAGCATCATCGGCGAGCCCGCGTACTTGGCGGGTCGACCTCGGGCGCGGGCTTCAACGGTCTCGAGCAGCAGCTCGACGCTGTAAGCGGTCAGCACCGCGACCACCGGCGTGGCGTAGGCCTGCTCAAAGCCAAGCAGCGTGTGCCCGACCACCGTCAAGGCCGTGATCGACACGGCGAACCGGCGTAGCGCCGCGGTCCTGGGATCTGGCTTGACCGCTTGTCGTGCCATCGCCACGGTCCCGGCTGCCGGTGCCCGGGCAAGGCTGAGCCTGAGCGTCATGGGGGACTCACCTCGTGAATCGAGCCGTCGGTTGCGAGCGACAAGCTGTGCCATCCTGGCGACAGCCAGGTGCTGACTTTGTGCAGGTGGCCGCAGCCATCGCGCCAAGACACCTGGGTGAGAACGCGGCCCGGGTTCGCCGTGAGACCGAAGAGCAGCTCCGGCGCCGACACCCCGCCGTGGCCGTTGGCAGGGTACACCTGGCCGACCCGCACGCCGCTCGTCCCCGTCACCAGCCTGGCCTCGGCGCCGATCGCCGGCGCGAATGCGCTGGCCGCGGCCGAGACAAGGCACGATCCGCCACCGGGCGACACTGGCCGCAGCAACCGTAGGCCCAGGTATGGGTGCTTGAGCAGGCTGTTGTTGCGGTAGAAATAGGACCGCTGCCACTGATTCGCGACGGCGAAGTCGAGCCTGCCATTGTGTGCGACGTCGCCGAGCGCGATGCCCCGGCTAACGCCGGTGTCGGCGACTCCGATCTGGGCCGAAATGTTCTCGTAACGCCCGCCCTGGCGCCGCACGTAGAAGGGGTTGGGGTCATGGCCGGACAAGTCGACGCGAGGACCGAAGTTCGGCCACACCCGGGTGTTCGTGATCACAGCGTCGTTTGACATTGCGAGTTCCTGCAGCTCCGGCCAGCGGTTCGTCCGGCCCTGGACGAACCCGGTGGCCTGAAGGATCTGCGGGATACCGCTGTCGTCGAAGTCCCCCGCCTTGACGTCCCACGCCCAGCCCGAACGCGACAGCCCGAGCCGTTCGCTGTTGTTGTCATAGAACGCGGCGCCGTCCCGCGCAAGGACCGGCCTGCGCGTGCTCACCCAAGCGAAGTTGCTCTCCTCCAGCGCGAACTGCTCAGTGATGTTGCTGACCAGGATGTCGGGTATGCCGTCTGTGTTGATGTCGGTAAAAGCCACACCCATTCCCTTGAACGAGTCGTTGCCCAGGGTCTGGGACTTCGGCGTCGTGAAATGTCGCATGCCCCGCATTAACTGGAATCGCACGCGTCCGGGCGTGGATACGTTGCGCAGCAGCCGGTCCGGGCCGAAGTCGTTGGCAATGTAGATGTCGGGCATGCCGTTCCCGGTCAGGTCCTGCGCGCCGAGGGCAAGGGTCCACCCGCGCATCGCGGCCGCGGGGAACGGATAGCGAACCCCAGCGAACGTGGCGCTCGGATATGCCCCGCCATGCCCGGCATGGAACAGCAGGACGTGTTCGGTGCCGCCGTTGAACGCGTTCGACAGCGAAAGGTTCATGTGGATCTGGGACTGGTGTACGGCGCGCGGGTCTAGTATTCGGGCGCCGTCCGCGAAATAGTTGCCCACCACGATGTCGGCATGGCCGTCACCGTCGACGTCCGCGACGGTCACAGCATTGGTGTTCCACACCTGAAATGGGCTGACCAACTCCTGCGACGAGAAGGCGTGCAATCCGTCGGTGAGTGGACGGCTGTTGCGCAAGAACAGCACGGGGGAGCGGCCCCAGTAGTAAACGAGCGCGTCCATGCGGCCGTCTTCGTTGAAGTCACTCGGCACGCATCCCATCGGCGCCATCGGCGCGGCATATGGCAGATTCCGCGGAGTCAGGCTTATCGGGTTGTAGGCGTGTCCTGTGCCCGGGACCGGTTCTATGGTCACCGAGTCGAACCGCGGATCCACCAGGCAAACGTCCGCAGGTCGCCCCGCGCCCCGTAGGTCGGCGAGGCCCACAGCGGCGCCGACCGAAGATATCCACTGCCGGATCGCGGCAAGCGCAGGCGCCACCGTGCGAACGGTTCGAGGCGCCGCGGCGCCGTTCAGCGGCTCCTTGACGAAGCTGAATCGCTTGGCTAGCGGAGCGTCCAGCGCCGATGAGGCGGCTGGGAGCCGGGCCATCGACCATGCCCCGATCACCATGATCACCGCACAGGCCGGAGCGACCGCGACACGCGCGCGCCTGATCACGGCCATCCCCCTTTCCGCGTTCCTTTTGCGCCCACCCGGCCGTACGGTTTGACTACGCGCGCCGTACCTTGTAAGCCAGTGTTGACTCGCAGATGCGGGCCATTTATGCCTCGTATTGGATGCGCCGAGATACTGAGAAAGGCCGGTTTTTGTCTGCCGATGGAAGCCCGTTTCGGAAATTTTGCCATGCAAGCGGACTGATAGTCAAGGCACGGAGCGAATGTTGCTTGGACGGTGGGGATTTATAAGTAATAATTGAATCAATAAGTTTACAACCAAACTAATGCCCGCATCCCAGCGGTCGCATCTTAGCCAAGCGCGCTTGCGCGGCCGGGCACGCCGGGCAGCCGGCGCCTGGTCAGCCGCTTGACGGTAAGCCACATGACGGTCATAGTCGACATTGTCAGGCGGTCAGCGGCAGCAGCGGTGAACATATCAGTAACCAGGCAAACACGGACGATGATCACCGTGCTGTCCTGAAAGGTGGTGCTGTCACAAGGGACCAAAGCATGAGGCAACGATCACATATTCGTATCGTTCGTTTCCGTTCCGTGAGCCTACCCAAGAGTTCTCTTCCGTGGCGCCTTCTACGGCAGAATCCACAATCGATCTCTCTTTCTTCACGCGGTTTCGATGGAGGTAGCGAACGATCACGGCAGGTGCTCGGGGACGCGGCCGCGAGCTTCGTCTCCGGCTTCAACGACGTGATCGATAGCGCCTCAATCGGGGATCTGCATGACCGGCTGTCTGGCGTCCCCGTGGAGCAGCGGGGCTTCGCTTACGAGGGCGCGGGCATGGCATGCACGATCCTCGACATCCTCACGTCCGCGCGCGGTCGCCGCGTTGCGGCGCTTCTTGATGGCCCTGGCGACGGCTATGTCCATCTGATCCATGTGGGCACTGGTTGGGGCTTCGCCCGCCTGCGGTTGCGGCCGTGGCTCGGCATGTCGTTGAGTGACACAATGTTGCGCTGGCTCGCCTGGGATGGCTGGGGGTTCCACCGCGGTTTCTTCACCCCACGCCGCACCATCACGGGGCGGCGGATCGAGGCCGGGCTCGGCGACGCCGTACACATCCGCGATCAGGGCGTTGGCCGGTCTTTGTGGTTTCATGACTGCGCGGACGTCGCCGCGGTGGCCGAACGAATCGGCGGGTTTGGCGCACGACGCCAAGCTGACCTCTGGAGCGGAGTCGGGCTTGCCGCAGCCTATGCGGGCGGCGTCTGCGACGCCGATCTTGCGCGGCTGGCCGACCTCGCCGGGCCAATGCGCGCCCACCTAGCTCAAGGCGTCGCATTTGCCGCCGCCGCGCGTCTGCGCAGCGGGGACCTCCCGGCACACACCCGCTGTGCCGCCGAGGTCGTGGCAGGGGTCCCCGCGGAGGAGGCCGCTGAATGGACAGACGCGGCATTAGCGGGACTCACCGGGCACGACTCATCATCCTATGAAACCTGGCGCACCCGCATACGCGAGCGGTGGCGTCAGTCGGCTGCCTGAACAGCATTCATTTATCGGAGGACGCATTGCGCCTTCGCAGGGTCGGTGTTCGCGTCACGCAATAAAGGGTGGGAATCAGTGGGCGAGGCAGGGCTGCCGAATACGCGCAACGGCGCCGGACGACCGCGGGGAAATGGGCGGCCGGACCGATTCGCCGCACTGGCTGACCCGACACGACGTCAGCTCCTCGCCGCGCTCGCGGCGGCCGATCGCACCGTCTCCGAGCTCGCGTCTGGGCTGCGGATCAGCCAGCCCGCGGTGTCGCAGCATCTCAAGGTGCTCCGCGAGGCTGGCCTGGTGGCCTACTGCTGCACGGGCCGCAGCCACCGCTACCGTGTGTGTGTGCGCTCCTTGGGTGAGCTGCGTGCCTGGTTGATGGAGCTGGAGCTCTCCGATACCGCACGGCGTGCTGGACACGCCACGCCCGGTGTCGCCACGCGCGCCGCTGCGCCGCGCGTCGCTGCGCCCGATGCCGCCGCGCCCGATGCCGCCGCGCCCGATGCCGCCGCGCCCGATGCCGCCGCGCCGCGCGCCGCTGCGCCCGGTGCCGCCACGCGCGGTGCGCCGTGACGGGTCGCCATGGAGCGGGTGCGTGCGCCTGACGGCCGGACGCTCGCCGTCGAGCTAGCCGGTGATCCCGATGGCAGCCCTGTGCTCGTTTTCATGGGCACACCCAACTCGCGGCACCTTTACGGCCCCAACCTCACCGATGCCGCTCGGCGCGGCCTGCGGCTGATCAGCTACGACCGGCCCGGCTATGGCGGCTCAACGGCCCATCCGGGCCGCAGCGTCGCCGACTGCGCCGCCGACGTTCAGACGATCTGCGCCGCCCTCGGCATCGACAGGCTGGCTGTTTGGGGGATCTCGGGCGGAGCGTCGCACGTCCTGGCCTGCGCCGCCCTGCTGCCGGGTCTCGTCGTGGCCGCTGCCTCGCTCGCCTCGCTCGCCCCCTATGGCGCGGAAGGGCTTGATTGGTTCGCTGGCATGCGCCGTGACAACGTCGCCGACTTCCGTCTGCTCCGCGCGGACGACAAGGCGTCGCGAGCCAAAGTGGAGAAAGACCGGCGGCAGTTTCTCGCCTCGCGAGCGGCCGACCTGACCGACATGCTCACGTCACTCGTCACGCCCGCCGACGCCGCGGTGCTGAGCGGTGGGTTGGCCGAGTACTTGGTGGCGTCCGCACGCCACGGCCTCGCGCATGGCGGCCAGGGATGGTGGGACGACGGCCACGCCCAGGTCGTGCCGTGGGGATTTGAGCTTGCAGACGTCCGCGTGCCCGTCTTGTTGCTGCACGGCAGGAAGGACAGGCTCGTGCCCTTCGGGCATGGCCAGTGGCTGGCCTCTCACGTGCCTCGGGTGGAGGCCAGGCTGCTCGACGACGACGGGCACCTGACCCTGCTCGAGCACCGCGTTGGCGAGGTGCACAGCTGGCTGTTGGACTATCTGTGAGGTCGGCTCGCCGGTTTGGGTCGGCTCGCCGGTTTGGGCCGGCTCGCCGGTTTGGGCCGGCTCGCCGGCGCGCGCTCGCGGGCTTGAGACCACTCGCTATATGAAGTTAAACTTGCGCCAGAGTTACCGGCTGACCGAATCAACGAAGTGGGGCGACTTACTACGTTGCCATGTACGTCTGACATGCCCGACGCTTTCCGGGCAGCCAACGCGCCGACGCGTGACTTTCTGGCGTTGTGCGCGCAAAAAGATTCGCTCCTACGCCGGTGCGTGCGCGATCTGAAGCTGGCAGGAGCCGGCGCGCGCTATCCTCCCATCGCCCTGCCTCGTCCAGTATTCGCAAGAACGGCGAGCTTGACTGGGCTAGCGGACGACGTCCTACGACTGCTCGATCTCTTGGAGACTATGCCGGACCGGTTTTTTGAGGGAAGTCTCGAGGCGTATTTAGCCGCCCAAGGCAATACGGCGGGCCGGGCCGCGATAATTCGTCGCGGATGTGTTGGAAGTTTCGTGAAATACGGTCGAGCGGATGCGTTCGGCGAGGGTGAGTCTTTCCGCGTCATCGAGCTGAATCTGGGCAGTGAGGTGGGTGGGCTTGGGGTCGCGAAGCTGAATCGGGGCCTAATGCTGGAGCCGCAGTTCGCCGAGTTCGCCGAGATTCATAACCTGACCCATGCGGATCCGTTGGAGCCGCTCATGACCGAATTGCGAGCGTGCGCGAGGTCCGTCGTTGGCAACGATGACCCTTGCGTCGCGTTCGTCGAGGATGCTCTCGGTCCATCCGCTCAAGGCGTGGCGGTCGTCCAGGACCTCACGGCGCTCGGAATGAATGTCACGCTATGCGGACTCGACCAGGTCGGGTGGAAGCGGGGAAAGATCGTTATAGACGGTCGGCTTCCGGTCGATCTCGTGCTGCGGTCCTTCGTGCTTGAAGACCTGTTCGGCGAAGGCGCGGGAGTGGGCAAGATAGACATGCTTGCGCAGGCGCATAAGTATGGCTGTACGGCGCTTTTCACTGGGCTGGATTCTACCCTGCATTCTGCCAAGGCGACCCTCGGTCTTCTCTACGAGCCCCGCATATGGTCGGGCCTGGCGCCCTGGGAGCGTGACCTCGTCGCCCGCCGCGTGCCGTGGACGAGGCTAATAGGGCACGCCTCTTCCGTCAGCCGCGGCGAAAGGCGCGCGCTTGTGGACGAGTGCGTGATTCAGCGCGAGAAATTGTTGCTAAAACCCTCCGCGCTGTGCCAGGGAAGCGGAATACTGCTGGGCGCCGATTTGGCGGAAAACGACTGGAGGGCTGCGCTGGAGAATCCGGACAGACCAGACTATGTCGTGCAAGAGATCATCGTGCCTGACACTGAAGACATCATTGATCCGGATGATGGCAGGGTGGAAGCGTGGGATGTCAATTGGGGAGTTTACTTTAATCAAGCTGGTTACAATGGCACCTGGGTGCGCGGCCGACGCAGCGTGGAGAAGGGCATCATAGGAATGAACGCAGGTACTCGTCCAGGATGTGCATTCACCTATAATTAGGAGCGGATCATCGCATGTGGAGGCAGGTATGCGCGCGCCAGAGCGACGCGGCTGACAGGCTCGCAGAAAGCGCGGCCATCGAGTCCGCCAACTTGCGGCGTGTCTACACAGTTCGCACAGGTTGGAGGCGCCGCACCACTAAGGAGATCCATGCTGTCCAGGGCGTGACCTTCTCGGTCGAAAGAGGTGAGTTGTTCGGCCTTCTTGGGCCGAACGGCGCAGGCAAGACAACTATTATCAAGATGCTGAACACGCTGCTGCTCCCGACAGCTGGATCAGCGCGAGTGCTCGGCTATGACGTGGTCAAGCATCCGGTGGCTGTTAGGCAGCGGATCGGATATGTGTTCGGCGGCGACAGGGGGCTATACGACAGACTGTCCGGGTTGGACAACCTGCGTTTTTTCGCCGAGCTTTACGGCGTTGATCCGGCCGTGCAGCGCCGCCGTATTGGAACGCTGCTTGACATGGTCGGACTGATCGGCCGAGAGCGAGAACGCGTTGAAGGTTATTCTCGAGGGATGCGGCAGCGGCTTCATATCGCTCGCGGGCTGTTGAACGAACCCGAGGTCCTTTTCCTCGATGAGCCATCGATCGGCGTCGACCCAGTGGCGGCGCGCGACCTGCGGGCGATCATTAAGGAGTTGGCAGCCGGCGGCACGACCGTGCTGTTGACAACGCACTACATGGCCGAGGCGGACGAACTGTGCGACCGGGTCGCGGTTATCGTTGCGGGTCGTTTTAAGGCGCTGGGAAGACCCGCTGACATTAAGGCGTCGGTGGTGAATGATCAGGTACTTGAGATATGCGCCCGCAGTGTGAGAGACGTCCACCTTGATGCGTTGCGCAGGCTGCCAGGCGTGCGGTCTGTAGGGGTGGATAATCACAGTGACGGGGCTTCAGTAATATTGGTAAGAGCTGACGGTACAAGCAATTTTCATGCGTCCGCGATCAGGACGCTCAATGACCTCTGGATTATCCGTGTCAATACCAGGCAGGCCAGTCTGGAAGACGCCTACATCGCGCTCATGAGTCCGGCTCAGGGCACGGGCATCGGCACCCAGACAAGCCCGGTGGGGCCGCTGTGACTACCCGGCCCGGTCGGGTGATCCGGTTCACCCTCGTTGGTCTGCGGACGCATCTGCTGTACATGTCACGATCTGTCACGACGGTCTTGTTCACGATCGCCACGCCCGTTCTGTATTCGCTCATCGCCATTTACCTGAGCCACGCCGCCACGCATCCGGCTCGGGTCATTCAGGCGAGTGTCGCGGCCGGACTGATGGGCATCTGGTCATCAGTCCTGTTTCAGTCAGGCACCGCATTCCAAAGGCAGCGGCGGCTGGGTGTGCTCGAGCTGATCGTCGGGGCGCCTACGCCCATCCTGCTCGCATTGTTTCCTATCACACTTGCGACCGCAGTTATCGGGGCTTACGCCATGGCCACAACGGTTTTCTGTGCGGTGGTGTTCTTCGGCGCATCTATAACACCTTTTCTGTCACCGTTGTTCTTGGCCGCTGTGCTGGTTTGCATCGTGACTCTAGGTTTTGTCGGTGTGCTTATGGCGTGCAGCTTCATCATGTTGCGAAACGCTTACGCGCTTGTGAACACCCTTGAACACCCGATCTGGATGCTCTCGGGCATGATGGTGCCGCTCAGTGCACTGCCGGGGTGGCTGCACCCGCTGTCCTGGCTGCTCCCGAGCATGTGGGGCACGCAGGCCGTGCGTGACTCGGTGGTTGGCGGCCCTGTTGCCGTCCCGATAACAATTGCGCTCGGCACCGGAGCGACGTATCTGGCGCTTGCGGTTTTTACGGTAAAGCGAGTAGAGCGACGCGCGCTGGCGCTTGCCACATTGACGCTGGCGTGAACCTGTAGGGCAAGGAGCGAACTTGCGCACTTTCCGGGTCACTCTGATCGGCGGGATTATCTCGTATCGTGCGCTGTTTCATTGGGTTAGGCCAGCCAGCTTCGTCGGGTCGCTGCTCGCAGCTCCGCTCTTTCAGCTGCTTTTCTTCGTGTTCCTCGGCAGGGCCCTTGGCGTAGCGGATGATAGGTTTTATGTCCTAGGTAATGTCATACTTTCAGCCACCGGCGCATGCATATTCGGCGGTGCCATGGGCGTAGCGAACGAGCGTGTCTACGGCACTTTGGGGCATGTGCTGCTCAGCACGTGCCGGCGCGGAGCGTTGTGGGCGGGGCGTTCGCTGCCCTACGCGGTCAATGCCGTTGCGGTGATGGTGTTCACGCTGGCCTGCGCGACGGCCCTGTTGGGCGTGCGGATGCCGGTAGGCTCGTTGGCAGGTTTGGCCGCTGCGATGGTGGTTGGCAGCCTTTCATGTACGGCATTTGGCATTATGATCGGCGCGATTGGACTGCGATTTCGTAATGTCGACACCATTGCCGACGCGGCGATGATGCTGTTGGTTATAGCCACCGGCGCTGAAGTGCCGCACAGTGCGCTGCCGATTTGGCTTGATGGTATTGGGTTGTTTTTGCCGCTTACCAACGCCATCGACGCCGCGCGGGGGAGCGTCGATGGCCTCGCCGGTTCTGCCGTGATGATCGATGTGGGCAGGGAGGTGCTCGTCGGGGTGGGATACGCGGGCCTGGCTGCCGTCCTGCTCAAGTACTTCGAGTACCGGAGCCGCAGCGGTCTGTCCCTCGACGCGGTATAAGAGGCTGCTGTCTTTAACCCCGCCATGACGTTGCGGCATGTGGCTCGCTCGGCGCATGGGTCAAGCGGCCTGCTCCGGCGCGGCACCCGGGGCGAGGCCGAGCAGGAAGCAGCAACGCATGGTCGCGCTCGTATCGCCTTCGAGGAGGAGCCGACCCGTGGCGAGGGCCTCGAACGGTGTGAGCTGTTTCGCGCCGATCTCGAGGAACGTCGCGGCATCGGTTGTGGCCCTCATGGCGGGTGTGCCGGCGAACTTCCCCTCGACCGCACGCGGGTGGCCGTCCTTGATGCTGATATGGAAGTCAGCTTCTCCTACATGAAACTCATACGCCTCGTCGATCCCAGCGGCCCGCGATGGGTCGAGCATCGCCTGAACGGCCAGGAAGCCCCAGTGGGGGCGGGCCAGCTCCTCGCCCGAGGGCGCGCCGAGCATCGTCAGGCCCCAGCGTGCGAGACCGAGTATCGGTGCCTTGAGCTGCTCGCCGAGTTCGGTGAGCTCGTAGCCGCGTTCACTGCCCGTGGCGCCGCTTCGCCGCAGGACGCCGTGCTCGACCAGGAACTTGAGCCTGTCGGCGAGCAGGTTGGTGCCGATGCCCGGCAGCTCCGCCAAAAGCTCGCCGTACCGCCGTGGCCCGAGAAGAAGCTCCCGGATGATGAGCAGCGTCCACCGCTCACCGAGCACGTCAAGGGCGGCGGCGAGGCCGCAGTACTGACCGTAGTTGCGTCGCGTCATATTTCGGATACCCACCTAGTCGCTATATGTTAACGCATCGTCGCCGTGGCTGCTTGTCCGGAGGTCACGGCAGGTCGTGCGCCCACGAGGCCGAGCCCACGCGGAATGGCTGCGCCGCGACATGTGCCTGGTCCCTGCCAAGAACGAGCGCGGGCCGCCGATCAACCCGGAGAGCGGGAGCTCATTTGCCGGGCGACCTCAGCGACCATGCTCCTGTCGACCTTGCCCCCAGGCATCGTGGGAATTTTGTCAACCACGCATATCCGGTCAGGCACCATGAATGTGGGGAGCCGATTGCGGCACCGTTCGCGCAACTGGCCCACGTCGCGCTCATTGAACGCTCGCGCCGCCACCACAAGGGCCACCAATGTCCGTATGCCGCTTGACATCGAGGCGACGGCGGCGGCAGCGTCTATAACTTCATCGGTGGTCCGCAAAGCGGCCTCGATCTCACCCAATTCGATGCGGAAGCCATGCAGGTTCACTTGTGAGTCGAGGCGCCCGAGATACAGGAGATCACCCGAAATTTCGCGGCAAGCCAAATCACCGCTGCGGTACCAGCGGCGCACACCAGAGCCGTCCAGGTCACGGACCGGAAACCGGTCGGCCGTGAGTTCGGCCTGACCGAGGTAGCCGGATGTGAGTGTATTCCCTGACACGCAGATCTCACCTGGCTCGGCACCGGTCGCGACGGTATTGTCTGGTCCGAGCAGGGCGACCCGCAAGTGTGGCAACGGACGCCCAATCCTGGTCGGTGCGGAGTCCACTCCGACGTCTTCGGAAGTAATGATAGCGGCGGTCACATGGACAGTTGTTTCGGTGATCCCGTACATGTTGATCAATTGTTCAGGGCCGGGCCGCATCGACAGCCATCTGCGGACCGACGCGTTGTCCATCGCCTCACCGCCGAATACCACGTAACGGAGCGAGTCTAACGGGCGGTATTCCACCTCGTAGGCGCGCACCAGGTACTTGAATTGGGTCGGCACTTGGCTTAGTACTGACGCCCGCTCCGTCTGCAGCAGATCGAGGAGCCCCGGCGGATCACGGCTCAGAGCCTCATCTGCGATAACGAGTGTTCCGCCAAATAGCAGGGCCCCCCACATTTCCCAGACAGAGAAATCGAAACTGTAACTGTGGCAGAGCGTCCATACGTCATCAGAATTGAATGAAAAGACAGATCTGCAGGCACCTGAGAACAGTTCGAGGACGTGCGCCTGAGGTATCGGCACGCCCTTGGGCCGACCGGTCGAGCCTGAGGTGTACATAACATAGCCCGACGTTGCGGCGGCGTCGGCCAGAACCGTCGTCTCCGCGGCGCGTCCCGACACGATCACGCGGCTCAAGCCCGGCCACGGCGCAGACGCGTGCTCCTCGTCGACGCATACGGCCCGCAGACGGCAGTCCTCAGCCATGACGCGGCGCCTCGATTCGGGGTAGCCCGGGTCGAGGGGGACGTAGCTGGCGCCGGCGGACAAGGTGCCGATGATCGCCGCGGCTGCCCGCCACGAGCGTTTCATGTTGATGCCCACGCGGTCGCCGGGGCGCACCCCGACGGTGACGAGGTCGCGGCGTACCCGTTCGGATGCTCGGGCGAGCTCGTGGTAGGTGATCCGCGACCCACCGTCGACGATCGCTACCGCGCTGGGCGAACGTTCGGCGTGGCGGATGAAGCCGTGCACCAAGGTCGGAACCTGCTCCGGATCACTCGCCGACGTCATCATCCGGCCTCGCGCTCGCCCGATTTCGCTCGGTGGTGATCGACTCCCATCCATAGCGCCGCAGTGATGGCGCCACGGAGCTGCTTAGGTACCAGTGAGCCCGAACCCAATTCAATCGTGGCGCCACCGTGTCGCCATGCGTACCGCAGCGGCGCGTAGAAGACGACCTCGAGGTAAAGGTCACGCCGACACGGTTGGCCGGCCCGCAGCCCGAGCTCGTAGCTTTCGATCATCCGGCCGTCGTCGCAGCAGAACTCGACGGCGAGCAACTGCCCGGCGCGATCGCGCACGGTGAAGGCCACACAGCGTCCCGCGCCGCTGGCCGCCCAGTCGCGCAGCCGCATGGCGGCAAGCGCTGGATGATCGGAGATACCGTACCTTTGCTTGTTCGCCGCCACCAACGGCGCGGCGCTAGCTAACACCTCGTCCGGTACGGCCTCAGCCGCCCGGAGCCCAGATTCCTCAAGACGGCGCCAATCGCGGCGGATCCTATTACGTCGGCGCGAGGATAGGGACGCCAGGTACCCTGCTTCCGATCCGCTGGTATTGAGCGTGGCCGTCCGCCCGACCGGCGTAATCGCGTCGCCGCCGAGGAGCGCTCCCAACGCCGCCGCATCCTCGTCACGCAGATAGAGGCCAATGGCAAACAGGTTCTCCACGCGGGCAAGTAGCACTGCGCGATGAAAGACAGCAACCCGCACTTCAGCCGCGGCCTCCGCGCTTAGCCCAGCATTCACCGCGATGCCGGCAGCGAGATCGCGGCGACCGCCTATCAGTAGCCAGGAGCGACAATCAGTCGGCACGTCACGACACAACTCAGGTGCCAGCGCGTGTGGATTGTATTCGCCATACATCTGCTGCGAAATGCGGGACTGATATACTGGCATGAGCCCGGCGATCACACCTGGAGCTTCCCTCGCGACGATGTAACGTGCGATCCATCGCGAGTCACGTCCTGCGGTTACCATGCGGGACGGAGAGACACCCATAGCGCTGTAGCGCCAGTTGGTCGCCCATGCCTCAGAGGGTATATCGTCACATACGTCGAGAATCACGTCTGTAACCCTCTGTTAGCACTAACAACTGCCAGGCGCGACGTCTGGGCGGATCGCTCGGGCGGCGCTGGGACTGTACACTCGCCTAGCCTATCAGTGCGCTGGCCGATGTCGCTCAATTCGTTGTATGCTTATGGCCCTACGACGTGTGATGTCGCGAGATCACGAGGCGTATCATGGGTGACCACGAAGTCGTGCGGGTTGTCAGCGATGCGTGGAGATCCGTCCTCGACATCGAGGGTGAACTCACTGGCCAGGATTTTTTTGAACTCGGCGGTGATTCGCTGACCGCGGTGGCGCTGGTGGAGCGAATAAAGACCGACCTAGGAATTGACATACCGCTTGAGGTGATTTTCTTCGACGGTCGGCTGTCCACGGTCGTGAAGATATGCGTGGAAAGGCTGGCCGCAAGACACGTTAGCGTCGACTGACATTCGCAAAGCCGAAGTCGTCATGGGTGATAGCAGTGGGCGGCGGTGAGGTGACCATGCGGGCGTTGACCGCCGCCGCGGCGGCGCACCGAGCTGATGGCGCCCCCTCGGGCGTCCGTGTCGGTGTGGTTCACGCGCCGTGGGCCGCTGCCAGCGTTAGCGACATCGTTCGCGCCGCACGGGGGTGGTGCGACGTGGTGCTTTTGTTCCGCAACTGTGTCGCAAAGCGCTACCCGGGTCTCATAGCGATGGCGAAGTCTCTGGTTGAGGTGGCCGTCGCCGATGACGATGACCTAACCACCAGCGTCAAGGACTTGGCCCTGTCTGGGCTGACCACCTTCCACGACGACGAGTTGGACGTCACGGATGCCGCCCGGGCCGAGTTCGGCCTGCCCGGCGCCGTGCCCCCGCTTCGCTGGGACAAGCTTGTGCAGCGAGAGGTACTCGCTGCGGATGGCGCCTGCCGCGTGCGCGCCACGCCGGTGGAGTCGCCGGACGACCTCGAGTCAGGTGCGACCGCGCTGGGGATGCCTGGTGTGCTCAAACCACGTCGGGGGACGTCGAGCGTGGGCATATCTTTCGTCACTGATCGTGCCCGGATAGAGCGCGAGATTGCCTCCAGGCGGAATTGGGACGGCTTGATGTACGAGCAGTTCATCCCGCCCGGCAGCCATCCGTCGGGTGCCGGGTGGCTGGCGGATTACGTTTCAGTGGAAACTGTCAGTGACGGCACGACGCATCACCACGTCTCGGTGTTCGACAAGCTACCCATTTCGGTCGCCGAGCACCCGCGCTCCCTGCGCCCCTTTGACGTGCGAGAGACCGGTGACGTGGTGCCGAGCCGACTTCCGCGACCTGCCCTGGCGTCGGTGCTGGCAGTAGCCACCAAGGCGCTCGACGCCTTGGGCATCAGGTGGCGAGTCAGCCATACAGAACTGCGCGTCTCCCCCGATGGAATCGAAATCATCGAGGTTAACGGCAGGCTTGGCGGTGAGGTAGCGCGGCTGCTCAATCTTTTGGGCGGACCGGACTTGGTAGCGGCGGATCTCAGCGTGGCGTTGGGCAGGAAACCGATCTTTACAGGGCTGCCGCCAGGGCCTTACGCGGGCGCGGTGTACGTGCCATTCCCCGTGCGGGCAGGCGACGTCAACTCGGATGTCCGCCGTGCGCTGATCCGGCGACTGCCGGGCGTAATAGGCGTCGACGAAGTCGCCCATCGCGGCACACCGCGGGCCGCAACCCAGTACAGGACCGCGCGCTTGTCGGTGTACGGCAATCACCAGATCGCTTTCGACCGCTCGCTAGCCGGGATCGCCGATGGTCTCGCTGCCCTTTTCGCCGCAGACGGACTCGCCGACGACCCATGGCTCGGCTTACTGCGCCGGCGCCTCCACGACGACCTCTCGCGGTGAAGGCAATAAGGCCGCCGTGGAGCGCGGTAGAGCCTTTTCACATCGCTGTGTACAGGGATGTGCCCGGCTACGGCCCGCGATAGAGCCTTTTCACATCGCTGTGTGTACAGGGATGTGTCCGGCTACGGACCGCGACCCTGAATGGCGGTGCCCGCCGAGTTAATATTCTGATATTCTCGACTTAAGTAATCAACGATATCTGGCTCGTCTACTTGTTCAGCGAAACAAGAAAGCGCAGCGATCATGATGACTTCACCGTCAGCGACACCGTCAGCGACCAGAGAACGCGTCGAGCCGCCGCGGGCATGGGGCCGTGACACAGATGACTTTTTGCGCGTGCTGCTCTCACCATGGCACCGCTTGGTTATAGAGCTTGGCGACGTGCTGACCCGAGCCACGGTCGAGTTCAGCCACCGGGCTGGCTTGCGCGCGACACATCTGCCGCTCACGACGAGGACCGTGACCTGCCCAACGGGCGTCGGCAGCGACAGCGAGCCGGTGCCGGTGGACGTCGGCGGAATACAGACATTCCTGGCCGACTCGGCGCAATTCCTACTGGAATATGGCTGCAGGCTGGCCCCTGGCGGGTGCTATTGCATCCTGCCCTCGTTCCGAGCGGAAAAACCCGATGCCACGCACCTCAGCCAGTTCGTACACAGCGAGGCCGAGATACCCGGCGGCCTAGACGATCTGATCGCACACGTCGAGGCATATGTCCGCTTCCTCGCCGCCCGGATCCTCCATGAGTCCGGTTCTGTCCTCGCCGATGCCATTGGCGACGTCGGGCACCTGGAGCGAATGGCGGGCAGTGATGGCGCTTTCGCCCGGCTGACGTTCCGCGAGGCTGTCTCCCTGCTCAGCGATGATCCTGGTTTCCTGAACGGCGCGGGTGGGGCGTGGGCAATCACACGTCGCGGCGAGCAGCGATTGCTTGACGTGGCGGGTGAGTTTGTCTGGATCACCCATTTTGACCATCTGAGCGTGCCCTTTTTTCAGGCGTTCGCCGACGACGGTCACCGGTCCGCGTGCAATGCTGATCTACTCTTCGGCGTCGGTGAGGTCGTCGGGGGTGGAGAGCGACATGCCACCGGAACCGATGTGCGCACCGCCCTGCGCCTCCACAAGGTTCCTGAGAGCGACTACTCCTGGTACGCGCGCATGAAAGATAGGTTACCGATGCGGACGTCAGGATTCGGTCTGGGTATGGAACGCTTCTTGCTGTGGGTTTTGCGGCACGAGGACATCCGTGACATACCGTTTGTGTCACGAATAGATGAAGAACTCGACTGGCCGAGCCGAGTTGAGCGGCCATAGAACCTGCTTGACGCTCCCTTAGGGCCACTAGCGGGCTCGCGCCTGAGCCAAGGCTTCGCCGACGGTCACCGCGGTGAGCACCACCACAGGGGACAGATCCAGCTGGGCTTCTGTTCGCAACCTCGCGGTCCACTCCATCGCAACCACTGAGTTCCCGCCCAGGGCAAAGAAATCAGCATTGGCCCGCACTGGGCGGCCCAATATGTCGGCCAGTAGGGAAAGCGCAAGCTCATCGCGCCCGCCCGGATTCGCCGCCTGCTTGGCAACGACCTCAGGCTTTTTCTCCACGCCCTTGTTGGTCGTATCCTCGTGGTCGGCCACTGATTTGACCCCACCTTAACTCCGTACCCCGAGTCGGCGCCGACTGCGGTAAGCCGGGATGTTTCGCGCATCAGGCGATGAGTTGATTCTCCCATCCGACCCCGGCGAGCGCCGCGGATCGACTCGCCTTGCCCCGCGCCGCTGCCGCGGCCAGGGTGGCCGCTATCCGGCGGGCCTCGTCGCGCAAGAGATCGCCAGCCGAGTCGGCGGTCACCAGGTGTACCGGCGCGGTCGTGTCGTTGGCCCACGCGGCGTAGGCTGCGAACCCTCCGTCATCGCCCGGGCGCCACACGACGGTCACTGGGCAACCCAGCGGATACGGCTCCGCTCGGTAGCGCTCACCCAGCCGGAGATCGGCGCGGATCACGGGCTCGAACAGATTAAAAAGGGCTTCGTCATCGATGAACTCGCGACGCATCATGCCGTGCCGAGCCAACCAGCCGCGCAGCGCTTCGCGCGGCAGATCGGAAAGCGGCGGTTGCGGTGCCTGGCTGGCGAGCGCAGAAGGCTGACGGATCACAATCAACCCGGCCGGGTGCGCTCCGGCGCGGGCGAGTTCGGTCACGGCCGAACGCCCGAGCAGGGCGCCCGAGCAGGAGCCGACAACAAGAAAAGGCACGCCATGCGCCCTGACGTCCGCGGCGATGGTCGCTGCTATCTCGTGAATGGCGGCCGCGCTATCCACGTGCGCCCGCTCCGCGTGCCGGGTCTCGCGTCCTGGCAGCCTGATAGCGCGCAGCTCCATGTTGGTCGGCATCGCGGCGGCGACGTCGCTCCACGCGCCAACCCCGGCGCCGGCATGCGCGATTCCATAGAAGACGGTCGTAGGAGCGGACCGGCTGACCGGCGACACCAGAGCGGCGGGATGGACAACTACGCTCATGTCTGTCTCTGCGTCGGCGGCGCTCAGGCCGCGCCCTGCTTCTCGACGATGCGCCGGTAGATCGGGCCACTGGGCCACGACAGGGCTTCCCGTGACGGCTCGTACAGAAAGAAATCGTTCCCGCCGGGGTCAAGAAACCTCGCGGTGACCCCGATGACACTGGCCCTGGCAGCTGCGACCTCTACTCCGCGGTCCCGCAGAAGCAACGACTCGCGTTCGCAATCGTCGACGTGGAAAACGTAGGACGCGGACCGCGGGGCGGACTGATCCGGTCGCGTTGAACCGGCACGGACAGAAAGAAGGATGTCTCCTATCCTGAATCGCCGCACATCACGCTCTGGATCGTGCCCGTGCCCGACCGCCGCTAGGCCGAGCTTCTGCTCGTAATGCGCGTGCGCCGCTGCCAGGTCAGGAACCGAGAGAGATACCTCGGTCGCGGTCAGCACATTCGAGCTGGCAGAATCGGACGCGCCGGGATCCGCCGGCTCATACACGCCCAGCCGATGGCCGTCCAGGTCGGTGAAGGTGCAAGCGCCGTCGATAGCGTATCCGTCCAGGTCGGCCGTCGCTACGCCGAAAGACTCCAGCTGGCGCCTCTTTTGTTTAATGTCATCGACTTTGAACATGAGCGAGACGTGCCGATCGGTGGCCGTCGGCGCTGATATGACATTGAGCGCAAGAAGAACAGCTCCGCAATCATACTTTACCGAGCTTGAATCTGTCTCCGCCACGGGAAGGCCAAGCATCTCTTCATAGAATTTCCTGGCGCGCGCCAAGTCAGCGACATAAAAGAAAATATACGGCATTCTCTCGAGCATTCGTTCCTCCCGAACGCTAGGAACTGAGGTCAAGCTGCCGGCCCGTCTGGCCAGGTGAGTTGGGTGAAACGCGTCAGCGCATATCGTGCGAAATCGCTATGCGCGGGCAACCCTACGCCAAGGGCGGCCCGCACGCACATCATCCCCGCGTATAGCGCTGGCGGGAGGCCGTGGCCGCCGAATCCTGTCATCAGCCAGATCCCCGGGCGCCATGGAACAGGGCCGATAATCGGCCGGCCGTCCGTGGTGCAGGTCATCGTGCCCGTCCAGCGTCCCACCGGCCGTACCTCGGGTAGCTGAGGAAAGCTCTTGAGGAAAAAATCTGTCAGCGCTGACCGCCGCCGTCGGCGCGGTCCCGTGCCCGGTTCCTTGGGCGGCTCACGCTCGCTGCGCCAGTCAGGGCCATCGTCACCGCCGAGCAGGATCGTTCCATCCCCGAGCTGCCGCCAGTAGATGTCACCGAAGTTGACGGCCATGGCGGGCCCGAACGTTCCCTGCGGGCACTCAGCGCGCCAGACGTGGCCGCTGCGCGGGTACAGCACTTCTGCAAGGCCAGGCACAAGCTCGCTTGCGCCGTATGCCGCCGCAATTATCGCAGCGCGCGAGCGTATCGCGGTGGCGCCCAGATCGGTGATCACCGCACCACGCCTTGATGTCACGTGCAGCACCTTATGCCCGGCTACGAGATTCGCGCCGCGCCGCGCTGCCGCCGCGGCGATACCGCAGGCAAATCGCACCGGGTCGACGACCATTCCACCACGCGCCCATCGCCCCGCGATGAAACGCCGGTCTACCCTAGTTCCCAGCAGTCTCTCGCAGTCGGCATGGCTGAGGATGGCCACGGCGTCCGGGCGGGCCTTGGACTCTTCTTCTACAATCTCAACGTATTTCATCGAGTCGATAAGTGAAATGTGTCCTACTATCTGCGGCCGCTCAGTTATCTGCTCCTCCGCACATACCCGCTCAAGGAGGTCGGAGCGGTCCAGTTGACCGCCACCGAAAAGCATAACTCCAATGTTGCGGCTCGTTGCGCCGCAGCTGAACTCCTGTTGCTCGAGGATCACCGTGCTCGCGCCGATTCGGGCTGCCCACAGAGCCGCGGAAAGGCCAACAATGCCTCCGCCAACGATCACGATATCCGCCGTCGCGGGCACGACCGGCGGGCTCGTGGTTTGCCACTGAGGCGGCGGCGCGGTCGTGAGCCAATACGGCTTTTCAGCCGCATGAGATGAACCGGACGTCACCATCCCGGTGACCCGTTCTCGTTTCCAGCCCGGAGGCACAAGAAATGAGCGTAAAAGGGGAACGCGCCGGCAGGCCTTGCCGACGCGTTCCGCGACACGTCACAGATTGCTGTAGACATCCTCAAGCTCTTCGGTCTCATCCTGCTCGAGGTGGAGTGTGACGTTATCGCCAGCCTCGAGAATCTTGGTCTTGAGCACGTTCATGAGATCGTCGGGCGCAGTGTTGAGTACGGGATCGAAGACCTCATCATCACGTGTGACGATGATGTCAAACGCGGTGAGCCGTCGAGGCTCGAGCGTGCCGACACGATTGCCAGACTCTTCGTGAATCAGGTCGACTGGGCCGGTCGATGAGAAGAACTCGGTTCCGACCGGCGGATAGTGACTGGCCACGGACGGGCCGAAGACCAGCGGTTGCTCGGGATCGGTGACCAGCGGACCAATCCCCGTCTGGATCCGCCAGTGCACGCGCCAGATGGCGGTCGCCGGGAAGTCGGTCCCTGTGCCGTGCGACCGGACGATGCCATCATTGGGACGGTCGAAGTTCTGCTCGACGCGAACGGGACCTAGGTCGCCGACTCTATGGATGACGCCGCCGTGGTACATGATTCGCAGCAGCATCGACCTCTCGTCATCGGTGCCCACCACCATTCCGGGGCTCCGATGCATGAGCACGACGCCGTTCTTCACGCTCAGCTTGTAGTTTTTCATGTAGCCGTCGACAGTAAGCAGGCATGAGCACACGCCGCGAAGCAGTTCCATTCCGCCGATCGACGGGAAGGCGTCGCTGAAGCCCCGTATGGACTGGGTATAGCGCCGCGCCTGCGGCTGGCCGGTCAGGATCGCGAGGCTGTCCTGGATGCGGAGGTAGCCCTCGTCGCGGTCAGCTTCATCGCGCGCCAGCTCCGACCGCCAACGGAACAATTCCAGCACTTCGATCTCATCGCTGGCGCTTCCGTCATTCTTGGGGGTGCGCATGATCTCGATCGGGTAGTCGCCTGCGTAGCCCGCGTTGCGCAGGTAGACCCACTTGCGCCGCACAGCGTCCACGACCTGCTCAGCCTGAGACGTTGTGACGACGTAACGTCCCAACTCCGCGAGCCCTTCGTTCCGATAGATCGACTTCAGCGCCATGAGCCGTTCCCTTCTTATAGCCGCACGCCACCAAGCGCATGGCCCCTTCGATGAGACGTTTGACCGAGATTACTCAGGGTCACTGCAGGATATTTTGATTTAACTTCATATAGTAGAAGACGTCAAGGCGCATCCGTGGATTCTCGCTGGGCCTAGCGACGTCGGCGTTGAGGTCAATCCCTGGCTTGATCACACAGAGCTGGTTGGGTGCGAGCATATAGTGAACTAGCAGCAACGATCCTGGAAGTCCTGCGCGGCATCCCCTGCTCAACGCGCCATTCCGTGACTGATGGTTGGCGGCCTGCTGCTGAGCCATCGGCACCGTAATGGGGTAGTTGATCTTAACTTGATTTAGTCATAGATAGTAATGGATGGGCAACCGTATGAGCCGCCGCCAGCGGAGCACGCACGCGGCGTCCCGTCAGCCGCGCCGACCACGGCAACGCCGCGCCGGGGGGTGCGTGCCCCGGCCGCGCCGGCCAGCCGCCTAGCCACCAAGGATCGCTAGGTCGTGTCTCAAAGTCAGCTTCCCTACTGCATGGCCAACGGTCTTGCCCGGCTGCCCGGACAGGGGCGGCCCTGAAATCATTTCGCCCGTGCATCGCCTCGCCCGGTACAATCGCGGGATTGTTTTCACTGCTGGGAGCCCATGAGGTTCGCGTGTGGCCTCCCCGGCAGTTCCCAGGCTGAGAGCAGGTTTCGTTAATGGCATGTCGTATCAGTGAGCTCGTGCTCGGTTGCCGCGACCCTGAGGTGCTGGCGCGGTTCTGGTGCGAGGTCCTGGACTTCGTCGTGCTCGATCGCGAGGACGACGGCTCGGTGGAGATCGGGCCGCGCGAAGGGTTCGGCGGTCCGCAGCCGACGATCATCCTCAGTCGCAGGGATGAGCCGGAGCAGGGGAAATCCCGGCTGCACATCGACGTCAACGCCACCGACCGCGATCAGGACGCCGAGCTCGAACGCCTTCTGAAGCTCGGTGCGCGCCCGGCCGACATCGGCCAGACAGGGCAGGAGCAGTGGCATGTCCTGGTCGACCCGGAAGGTAATGAGTTCTGCCTGCTCAAGGCCCGCCTCAACCCACTCTGATGCTCATCGGTCACGCCTCGACACCAGGTACCTAGGGTCTGCCTCGAAGTCCGGTGTGACGGGCGTGTCGTGATCGTGAAGTAAGTGAGGTAAGTGAGGTCTCCGGTAGAGGGTTCATCGACCAAGAAGAACCTGAACACCGGAGACCTCGTGGCCGCCCTAGCGGTGACGAGGCGGCTTGATCTTATCGCCCCGGGCGCACCAGCACGCCGCCGGCGCCCGCCGACACCGTGATTTCCAGGTCACGCTGATGAGCCCGATGCAGGCGCCTCGGCCGTTCCGATGCTCACGAATCCGGC
>WNGD01000703.1_pt1 | contig 36074 bp, 28 predicted proteins | sample 5400671 | NCBI WGS metagenome assembly WNGD01 (sample SAMN13153369, study PRJNA577476) | soil metagenome | isolation source: 40 cm soil or saprolite under grassland replicate 2 | place: USA:California | collected 2016-06-15 | reverse complement strand
AGTTCATTGAAGGATCGGTCCCAGGGATCGTAGCCCTTGCCTTGTTGCCCTTGCATAGTTTAGTCTCCTCCTGGATAGATCATGTGAAGGCGACTGTGTCGGTAGAACACTCGCCAGAGCGAACACTATAGATTCAACGTAAGAAAGTGGACAAGTTTCGTAATATGCTCGTTCTGAATTACCCTCTTATGGTATCATAACCCTCTTAAGGTATCAATTCGCTCGTTGCTTTGTGTAGCTCCCTCGTTTTCCCCTCGCTCATCTTAGCTTGAATAAACTGGAGTATGCGACGGTGGAAACGAGGCATATCGAATTCGAGTGCATGGTTACGAATAGTTTGCGGGTCATATTTTCGCTCGTCAAATGACGCCAGCACTGTTGCCAGGCTCTCCACAGTCTGTTCATAGAAAAAGGTTCCCGTCACATCATCAATAACTGAAGCCAGCGCGCCACCAACTCCGTAGGCGATTACTGGCCTTCCTGAAGCCTGCGCTTCTAATGGCGTGATACCGAAATCTTCTTCACCTGGCAGTATAAATGCACGGCAGTGGGCATAGTAGTGGAGTACATCTGTATCCGAGAGCCGCCCCATGAAACGAATCGTAGGTCCTGCCATGCTCTTGAGCCGTTTTTCATCGCGCCCACTGCCAATAATTATAAGGGGCAGTCGTAAGCGATTACAAGCCTCAATTGCCAGGTCGATGCGCTTGTAGGGCATCAAGCGACTGAGGATCAGAAAATACTCCTCCGCTTTTGTCGTCGGATCAAATGCGAAGCGGCTGGCCTCCACAGGAGGAGGGATGACTACTGCATTACGCCGGTAGTACTTCTGGATACGCTCAGCCACCACAGGAGAATTGGCGATAAAGTGATCCACCCGCATTGAGTTCGTTTGATCCCATACACGCAGTCCTGTCATAAAAAAGGGCAATATAGTCCTCGGAATCCTGCCCAGTTGCTCACGCTCTACATATTCCTCGTAATTCCAGCACCAGCGCATCGGAGTGTGACAATAGCAAATGTGCAAGGTTTCCGGTCGCGTTATGATACCCTTACCAAAGGCGCTGGAACTGCTGAGAACCAGATCATATCCACGGAGATCAAGGCGTTCCATCGCAAATGGGTAGAAAGGCAGAAATGGCTGGTGGTGTTTTTTTACCAGTGGCAACTTCTGCATAAATGAAGTGCGAATATCCATTTTCTGAAAAGCCGGGTCGACACGCTGGGGATCATATATCGATGTGTAAAGAGGTGCATCAGGAAATATTTCATGAAATGCTAAAACAACGCGCTCAGCACCACCCATTTGATTCAAGTAATCATGCACTAAGGCTACTTTCATCTAGTATGCTCCTCGGCGGAATAGGATAACCGGAATGGTGCGTAAGAGGGTCTGAAAGTAGAGGCGTAACGACCAGTTTTCAATGTAATACAAATCCATAAGCACGCCCTCATCAAAACTGATATCGCTGCGGCCTCGAACCTGCCATAAACCAGTCACACCCGGTTTGATCGCCAAACGTCCTTTTTGCCACTCTTCATATTGCTCTACTTCGTGAGGGAGTGGTGGACGAGGCCCTACCAGGCTCATCTCACCTTTAATTACGTTGATGAACTGGGGAACCTCATCCAGGCTTGTCTGGCGCAGGAATTTCCCTACAGGCGTTATGCGTGGGTCGTCTTTTATCTTGAAAAGTGGCCCCTGGACTTCATTATGTGCATTCAGGTGTGCTAGCATTGCATCCGCATTTTTATACATCGAGCGAAATTTATACACTTTAAATGGTCGTCCGTTTAAGCCTATACGCGTTTGCTCATAGAGTACTGCTCCTGGTGAACTGAGTCGAATAGCCAGTGCGAAACACAGCCAGAGTGGTAAACCTATAATCAGAATGAGGGTAGCTATGATTATATCAACCAGGCGCGTGACAACTCGTTGCGCTGAATTGATAGACACCTGCTTGATACCAAGCAGCGGAATGCCCTCAATTGCCTCCATATCAATCCGTGATAGGCTCAACTCGTACAAGTCAGGAACGAGTTTGAATGATGTGCCCAGGCGCTCACATAGGCGAACACTTCGAATACATTGTTGATGCAAATGCGACGGCAGCGCAATGATGACCTCATCTATTTGCATAGACCGGATCACCATCCCCAGGTCTTCTAATGTGCCAAGCATCTTAAAACGTCCGAAGTCGCTTGGAGGCTCGCTCATATCATGAAGGAAGCCCACAATAGAGTAGCCAAGAGTGGGGTTTGCAACGATATGTTGCATAATCATCTTGCTCAGGCGTCCAGACCCGACGACAAGTAAACGCGTCTCACCAAAGCCCAATCGATAAAGCAAGCCCATTGCTATTGAAACAAACAGCCTTGCAGTGCACAGAATGAGAATAGCGGCTGCCCACACAAATAGGACCAGCAGGCGAGAACTAGCTTGTGGTTGAAAGACAAAATAATAGGTAACGAGAAAAGCCAGTCCAAGCGTAGTAGAGCTGACAATTGTCCATACCTGGCGAAACCAGCTACCAGTAAGGCGTATACTGTAAAGGCCTCTCAGTGCAAAAATTACAATCAAGCCGATCACAATACCTGCTTCAAGAGGGCGGAAGTTACTGATTGGCGTAGGTATGTTTGGTGGTATGGATGGGTGCGCATTATCAATTGCAAGCAGGTTATTGCGAAACGTTGTGAGCAGTTTATTTCCAAGTAGAACGGTATAACGCAGGTAGTAAGCCAACTGGAAAGCGAGAACCACCAGCGCCGCATCCAGGATTATCATGGAGGTATACTCAAAAATGCGCCACTGACGCCGATGCGAGCGCCGTTCGGAAAGAGCCTTCGGGATAGGACCTGTTCCTCCACTTATCATATCGGGAGTTCCTGCCTGCTCTGCCTTTGGGGCATGATCAATCAGGCCCTTACTTTCGGTTGTCTGTGACAGTTTACTGCTGTTCAAACCTGAAGCCTCATGGGGCCTATTAAAAATGCCCCTACGTTATAGTATATAACCCTTTATAGAATATAACTCTTTGTCAATCCGTGTGCCGCAAAAGCTTCGTCTGTCTTCGCAATGAAGGACGCTCGAGAAGCGTTCATCGATGCATGGGAAGACTATTTGTACTCGACTTGCTGGCTACGCCTTGCCTAGGGCAGAAGTCATAGAAGGAAGTCCTCATGGCTGTATAACGTCTCTGGAATCATACAAGTAACGGCCTTAGGCAATTATTCACTTTTTGCCTGTCGAAATTAGCTCCGCCTTGAATAAACCAGGTGTTTTCTTGCAATTCTATAAGTTGCAACGTTTACCTCTTTACAAGAGAAAAGAGTCGCCCCTGATCCGAACCAAAGACGCCTATTCTCTTATTCCTAATTTTCCTAGCAGGTTTAGTACAGTAGTTGCATATTCTTGCGTGCTCTGATATGAAAGAGTATACTCGTGCTGAATGGGAAGAAGAAGCCGGCAAACGAGTATCACACAATGAACAAGGATCGAGAATGCGTTGCGTTTTTCTCTGTGCCGGTGTATTATAGCCTAAAGTTTGAAATATGCGCAATGGAGAGCGTGGTGTTGCGTTTTTCTCTGTAATAGGCATAATATAACCGGTTCTGATTGACACTCTGCTGCTTTTCATTAGAGGTTTCCACAGGCATAAATCATACAAATCGAATGGGTAACCGCGATGGTTGCCCCTATATAACGGGAGAGAAGTGCGTTGGCGAAACAACTCCATCTTGATGTTGCACAGCTAACCGATGTTGGTCGCAAGCGTGAACATAATGAAGATAACATGGCATATGTCATCCCCAAAGATCCACAGGTGATGGCTAATAAAGGTGCGTTATTCATTGTAGCCGATGGTATGGGGGGACATGCGGCCGGAGAAGTGGCGAGTGAAATAGCTGTAGACACTGTTAGCAACATGTACTATCAAGATGACAGCGATGATGTGGCTGTTTCCTTGCTGCGTGCTATTAAACGTGCAAATGCATCAATCCATCAACGAGCGGCAGAGAACATGCTACGGACTGGTATGGGGACAACGTGTGTTACGGCCGTGTTACGTGGTAATATGGCATATATTGCCAATGTCGGCGATAGCCGTGCTTATCTCCTACGGGAAGGTCAGGTCAAACAGATATCCCAGGACCATTCATGGGTGGCTGAGCAGGTAAGGGCGGGTCTACTCACAGATGATCAAGCTCGTACACATGCGCAACGTAATGTCATTACTCGTTGTCTTGGTACACAAGCTGAAGTCGATGTCGATGTCTTCCACGAAGAATTGAACCAAGGTGATTCCCTTGTGCTTTGCACCGATGGACTTTCAGCTATGGTCAGCGAGGAAGAGTTGCAAGGTATAGTTCATCAATTTGTGCCGCAGGAGAGTGTCTACCATCTCGTAGAACGTGCCAATGAGAATGGTGGTCCCGACAATATCACGGCTATTGTTGTGCGTGTAAATGAGGTCGGTGAGGAGCCTGCCGGAGTGCGTCACCCCGTTCGGGTTGGTGGGCGCGAAGTGGGTGAAGAAGATACGGCTACTTTGGGAATGCTTCCCAATGACCATTCAGCTATCTCTGCCAGTAAAGATGAGGGACGTATTCCTAGCGCACCTTTACGCCTGAATAGTGGTCCATTGCCCACTTCTCCTGATGGTGTTACCGCTCCACAACCTGCACTGAGGAAAACACAGCGTAGTCGAAGCCGTCTCTTTTATCCAACGCTTGCCTTGATCGTTCTTCTCATTATTACAGGTTTTGGCGGAGGAGCATACTACTTCTTACGTTCAAATGAAAATCAAACGGTCAATCAGACCCTGGATAATGCACAACGACTAATACAAAGTAGTGTAGCCGCAGATCCCACGTCGGCCCTCAAAACCCTTTCAAGCGCCCAAGCTAAGCTGCGTGATGTACAGAAAAACCATCAACCGGATGGGACACAACTACAGCGGGTCACCCAACTCCAGACCGAGCTTGTCAGGCAAGTCAAAGCTGCCATCTCCGCCTACAATCAACAAGCTAAAATCTTCGTCTTACCTTGCTCTGCTACGTCCACCCATTCTATTAATAACACGAGCACGCAAACAAACTCGCAATCGATCGTCTGGGCGCAAGATCCTGCGAAGAATCTTGTCCGCTACACGCTTGCTCAAGACGGCGTGCTCTACCGGATCAATAGTCAGTATGGGCTGGTCAGTTCGCTAAGTTCTCAAGCTCCAGCGAAGACTCCTCCTCACTTTCTCAGTCTTGCCAGTAATGGCTCACTGCTGTATCTGCTAGAAAAGCAGACGAATGGGAATCTGTATACCCTGAGGGTCTTCCATCCCGGTCCAATGGGCGTCCTGAGTACCCCTACCTCCACAGCTCAGATGGGTGCCAATGTTATCGATGGCGGATATATGCCTACCCTCATGACGACATGGGGCAATACGCTCTACGTGGTGCTGTCCTCGCAGTCGAATGTGACCAATGCCCGTGTGTTGAGCTATGGCTTGGATGCGAATGGGCGTCTGGGTGCGCCCAAAGAGACGACTTTTTCGATCTCGGCACCCATTGTGAGCATTGCCGCTTTTCCGACCCAACTCTTCCTGCTGCTGTCCAGTGGCGAAGTACGCAGTTTGCCCTTGGAGAGTGGAAGTCAGCCCGTCTTGCCTACCCCTGTGCTAGTGCAAGCGCCGATTGCCATCCCGCTGACAACCAGTGGGAAGGAGTTCACAGCCTCTACGAACGTTCCTGCTGTGACGCCTATTGAAGAGAAAGGCAGTACTTCCTTGATGGTGCCCAGCGCTTTGCCCTCCACTCCTGCTCTGGTAGCTGCAAGCCGGGTCAAGGGGGTTCCACATCTCTACATTGGGGATCCGAGCAACTACCGCGTCCTGGATCTGGAAGTGGCTCAACCAGTTGTCCAAGGAACAAGCACTCCTACACCTGCGCCAGTGGGTAGCACTGTGACGCTTCAATTGGTGCAGCAATATGTATCACGAGTGGACTTGAGCATGGTGAAGAGTCTTGCCGTTGATCCGCAAGGGGTACAGCTTGGGATCTTGTCCCAGAATACTCCCTCAATGGTAAGCCTGGTTACCCTGAGTACAGGGCCGCAAACTGGATGTGCCTCGTAATATGGAACGGATCAAATTCTCATCAGCGAAGACAGACAAATTTGTAAAACAAAGTCGTAGTATATCTGAGGCAAGGTCCCCTCACTACGTGGCTACCCCTGCCTGGTTTACTTCATAGATTCAATAAGGAGCTATCAAAACAGTGGGTTTTGAGGTGCATTATCGCACACATACATGTGGCGAGTTAAATACGCACAATGTTGGGCAACAGGTTACCCTGGCAGGTTGGGTGAATCGACGTCGTGATCATGGTGGCCTTGTTTTCCTGGATATTCGTGATCGTTATGGTATAACACAGGTAATTTGCGACCCAGAACGCTCTCCGGAAGCACATCATACCGCCTCCGAACTACGTTCAGAATATGTAATACAGGTCAGCGGAACTGTGGTACACCGTCTACCAGGAACAGAGAATGCGAATTTGAGTACGGGGGCTATTGAAGTCGCTGCCGATAATATAGTGATCTTGAATCCTGCACGTACAACGCCTTTCCCCATCAGTGACAACATCCAGGTAGATGAGTCGCTCAGGCTCAAGTATCGCTATCTTGACCTGCGGCGTCCTCACATGCAAGACAATATAGTGCTGCGTCATCGCGTGGTCAAGGCGATACGTGATTACCTTGATGAGCGGGGTTTCCTGGAAATCGAAACACCTATCCTGATGAAAAGTACGCCAGAGGGCGCCCGTGACTACCTCGTCCCCAGCAGGCTCTATCCTGGTCATTTTTATGCCTTGCCACAATCACCGCAGCAGCTCAAGCAGCTACTGATGCTAGCTGGCATGGATCGCTACTTCCAGATTGCGCGTTGTTTCCGTGACGAAGATCAACGCGCTGACCGCCAGCCGGAATTTACTCAGTTGGACCTGGAAATGGCTTTTGTGGCGGAAGAAGATGTGATGTCTCTCATTGAGGGGCTTTTGATCTATCTCATCGAAAAGACGACCAACAAGCATATTAAACAACGTCCTTTCCCGCGACTGAACTATATCTCTACCATGGATCGCTATGGCACGGATCATCCCGACTTGCGTTTTGATCTTCCTCTCGTTGAGATCTCAGACCTTGCGGTAGCGGGAGATTTCAGCGTCTTCAAGAATGCGCTTGCGACAAGAGGCATTGTCAAAGGTATTCGCGTGCCGGGAGCAGGAGGCTATAGCCGCAAAGAAATCGAGGAACTCACCGAGTTCGCGCGTGTGTTGGGAGCAAAGGGTTTGGTGTCGCTGGCGATTAGTCCCACTAGCGAGGTTAAATCGCCACTTACTAAGTTCATGTCCGCAGGCGAGGTACATGCTATTATCGCTCGTCTACAAGGCGAGCCTGGCGACCTGCTATTGTTTGTCGCTGATAGCCCTAAGGTCTGCAACGATGTCCTGTTCCGATTGCGCATCAAGCTAGCTGAGCGGATGAAACTCATTGACCCCAATGAAATGGCCCTGTGCTGGGTCGTCGATTTTCCTCTTTTACACTACGATGAAGAGAGCCAGCGTTACGAGGCTGAACACAATCCTTTCTCTGGTATGGATGAGGGGCATGTTGATCGGCTCGAGAGCGATCCTTTGAATATACGCGCGAAACAGTATGACATCATCTGCAACGGCTACGAAATCGGTGGTGGAAGTGTGCGTATCAATGTCGCCGCGCTGCAGCACAAAGTTTTCTCTTTGATGAGGTTGAGCGATGAAGAAATCAAAGAGCAGTTTGGGCATATGCTGGAAGCTTTCGAATATGGCGCTCCCCCGCATGGTGGCATAGCTCTTGGTATAGATCGCCTGGTCATGTTATTCGCTGATGAAGAGAGTATCCGCGAGGTCATAGCGTTTCCCAAGACACAGAGCGCCATGGATCTGATGATGAACGCTCCCTCTCCTGTTGATGAGAAACAGTTGAAAGAACTACATTTGCAGATAAGAGTAGACGACCAGACTTGACAGGTTCCGTCTGCCTTTGATATACTCACATTGCGACAACAGTCATTACCTGTTGTCCAATGGAACATGATCCCGTAGCTCAGTGGATAGAGCGGCAGATTGCGGATCTGCAGGTCGCAGGTTCGACCCCTGTCGGGATCGCCAAGCCCCACCCTTTATAGGGTTGGGGCTTTTTGATATTATATAGTAGCTATATTCCGAAGACATATCTCAGAAGTAAAGGAGTTACAATTGAAAGTCTCATTCTGGTTTGTTGTTATCGCCTCCGTCTTTGTCACCTGCCTTATTACAGCAAATATTATCGCCGTAAAGATAATTTGGGTTTTGGGCTTCCCGGTCCCCGCTGGCATCATCATCTTCCCGCTCAGCTACTTGTTCGGCGATGTACTGACGGAAGTCTATGGATATGGAGCAGCCAGGCGAGTCATCTGGCTAGGCTTCGCATGCAATCTGCTCGCCGTAAGCGCGATTTACCTTGGCGGTATTGCACCTGCCGCCCCTTTCTGGACGCAACAGGCGGCTTATAGTAGCATTCTTGGCTTCACCCCGCGCTTGTTGCTGGCCTCCTTCATAGCCTACCTGGTTGGAGAGTTTACCAATTCATTTGTGCTTGCCAAGTTGAAGATTGCCACAAAGGGACGCTGGCTGTGGACACGCACAATTGGCTCAACACTGGTGGGTGAGGGACTGGATACCTTCATCTTTATCGGCATCGCCTTCGCGGGGATCTTCTCTGTCCAAATTATACTCATAACCATGCTTACACAATGGTTCCTCAAAGTTGCTTACGAGGTCGTAGCTACTCCATTTACATATCTTGTGGTAGGCTTCCTCAAACGGCGCGAGAAGCTTGATACCTATGACTATCGTACCAACTTCAGTCCTGTCCTCTTCCGGCATAGGCCAGCCGAAAGCCAGGGCGGCTAGAGCATGACTCTTACATCACTGGTTGCCAGGAAGGTAGCGGCGGAACTCCGGGCTTGGTCCCTGATAACCAGGAGCGCTATGCTCGGCAAAGATAAAGGTCTTGATATTGCCGCGCGCATTGAAATCGGCGACCACGCGCATCCAGCGTGGCGAGAGCAGCGTAACCAGGTCATCCAGGATGGTATTGGCTGCCGACTCATGGCTGATCTGTCGGTTGCGGTATTTATTGATATAAAGCTTTAAGCTTTTCAGTTCCACAATATACTGATCTGGTACGTAGTCAATGATGATCGTAGCAAAATCTGGGAATCCCGATCTTGGGCAGAGGCAGGTGAACTCAGGAATCTCAAAGTGGGCTAGGTAGTCCCGCTCCGGGTTGGGATTGGGCCATGCTTCCAGTTGGCTGGACTCGATTTCATCTATGCCATATCTGCCAGGCGTGCGCGTTTGTGTTTGGTTATCCATGTTGAGCTTGATTTCTCCTCGCTTGGTGCTTACTCCTCTGTTGGATCGGTTCTATCCACATGTTGTGACGCAATTTTTGCTGATTCTATGAAAAGTAAGGCCTCTTTCCTTCGCTTTGTTCCTCTTCAAAGGATTGAGACCCAAAAATTACGCTGTAGCAACGTTATCAAGTTAAGGAGATAGTATCACACGGTGACTTGCTGCACAAGCTCTATCCGGGAGAATGAAGTGGCAAATTGCCCTTGACAAAACGCTAACTCATCCCGTATACTCGCTATAGCGAGATTGCAGAGGCAATCTCAACATTGTCTAAACTAGCAGAAAAATAATTACGTTTCAAATCTCACGAAAGGAGATGGCAAGCATGGCTTCTCAAACCAAAATGCATAGCATTAGCCGTTTGCGCTATGATTCTGCCTTTTATGGCCATGCTATGCCTTTCGACTGGGTGAAGGTGTGCATCATGGGTGGGACCCTCAGCAATTTCTCTGGGCCTATCTTTGTCTTCGCCCAGGGTCGTATTGTGCCCATCTCCAGGGGATCTCCGCCTATCACATGATCTAGAAGTGACAATTAAAGAGACACCCTAACCGTGGGCACTGACGAAAGCAAAAATTCAGTCCCACGGTTTTTTATTGCTTGTTAGGTAGGTTTGGAAAGAATAGTACATTAGTCGAGGCACCTCGCTGATGGTTGGTTTCAAAAAGGAGATAAATTCATGGCTATCCATAATCTTGAGGATATGCGATTATCAGAAGAAATCGTCACTGGCACAACCAAAGATGCGGTGGTAATTGATGGCGTCTCTAAAATATTCAAGAAATCTCGTCCTTTGTTGCATTTGCCATGGAAGGAACAGAAGGAAGTGAAACGCGAGGTGCGTGCCATTGATAATGTAACGATGACAGTTAAGCGGCGCGAGATTATGGGTATTCTCGGCGCAAATGGCTCCGGTAAATCGACACTGATACGCATACTCTCAACCTTGCTGATCCCGGATACAGGGCGTGTAACCATCTTTGGTTATGATGTTGTGAAGGATGAAGGCATGGTTCAGCGACTCATCAATCGCGTGAGTGTAGAGGCATCATTCTTCAAAAAGCTCTCGCCAATGGAGAATCTAATCTATGCTGCACGGCTCTACAATATGCCAGGTGCAGAAGCGCGAGCCAAAATCAGGAGCATCCTGGACCGCCTGGGCATTCCTCGAGATCGAATTGGGCAACCCCTGGAGAATATGTCGCGTGGGATGCAGCAGAAAGTTGCCATTGCGCGTGCATTTCTCACCGCGCCGATCGTGCTGCTACTAGATGAGCCCACGACAGGTCTTGACCCTCGTTCGAAGATCGATGTTCAGACCTTTGTCAAAGAACTGCGTGAAGTGCATGATGCGACCATATTGATCACCACTCATGATATGGACGAGGCGGAAGCGTTGTGTGACCGAGTCGCCATCATCGATCAGGGGCGCATCATGGCTATGGGGACAGTTAATGATCTCAAGCGTGCTGTCGTGGAACGTATGGAGCGTACAACGCCGGTCACCATGAATGAAGTGTTCATGCACTATACTGTCGCTCATCTGATCACTGATGCCGACATTGAACGGTACGGAAGCTGGGAAAAAGCCTTCGAGGCGTTTGAGGCTCAAAAAGAGGATGAGAAAGAGTAAACAGGAGTATTAAGACCAATGTCTTCACTTATACATCGAGGGCGTGCATCATACGCCTTTTTCGAACGCAACTGGAACCTGACCAAGCGTTACTGGGCCTGGGAGCTTGTCTGGCTGGTCTATAACATCGTCAACGCCATGGCAGTCACCTATATTGGCGCTGCCGCACAGTTGATTACTGGCACCACGGTCAATACGAATTACTTGATCATGTACTTGTTGATCGGAACTGCAGTCTGGTCGTATCTCAGCGTCACTTTTGAGGGTGTGACCGACATGATTACCATCGAACGCTGGGAGGGAACCATCGAGCACACATTTATGGCTCCTATCTCGCGTTTCACACACCTGATAGGGAGCTGTTGGTATGCTGTAGCGCACGGGTTGCTCTTCACATTTGTGCAGTTGATCGTAGTAGGATTATTCTTCCACCTCGATCTGAGCCATGCCAACTACCTGACGGCAACCTTCATGCTGCTGGCCGGTAGCGTCTCATTCATCGGGTTTGGCATCGCTGCAGCCGTGTTACCGCTGCTGTTTACCGAGCGAGGTTCACAGATGTCCTACATCGTGCGCGCGGTGTTGTTGCTGGTTTCAGGCGTCTATTATCCGGTCGATGTTCTACCAGGATGGATGCAGCCCCTGGCACGCATTTCGCCTGCAACCTACGTACTGGATGGTTTACGCGCAGCTCTCCTGCACAACCAGGTGATCTGGTCAGCCGAGATCTGGAGCTACACCTGGCCGCTGATTGTTACCGGTATCGTGAGCATTCCGCTCAGCGTCTACATCTTCAGGATTGCTGAGCGCTATGCAAAACGAACTGGCAAACTGAAGAGAAATGGATAATCCGAAGAACGGAGTAACTGACTATGGCTGTACTATTGAAAAACCTGTTGGCGCGGACACCAAAGACTGAAGACCTGGAGGCCATTAAAGAACTGGTTACGGCGTGTGATATCGTTGAGCATGGTTTGGTGGGTAGTACCATGGAAGATCTGATCATCAACTGGCAGAGGTTTGATTTCAACCTCACGACCGATGCCTGGGTCATAGTCACTAATAAAGGACAGATCGTTGGATTTGCGTGTGTGTGGCATAGAGACTATGAGCAGATCTCCACATTCGTCTGCGTGCATCCTGAGTACCGTAGTCGTGGTATTGGGACGCTCATGCTCCGTCTGGCAGAGGAGCGAGCACGTCAACATACCCGTAATGCCCGTTCAGGCGCGCGTGTCACCTTGAGTGGCATTGTGAGTAGTATCAACGAACAGGCAAAGCTTCTCTTTGAGCGCGAGGGTTACATCCCAATACGCCAGTTCTGGCGTATTGCGGTCAGCTTGAATGAGTCAGTGGATAAGCCGTCTCGACATGCTGACCTCAAGATCGATCTGGATGTTGCTTCGCAACGCCTGATTGGTGCAGCCCAGCTCTATGATCGGGATGCGCTTTACCTGGTCCGCGAGTATTATGTTTATGAGAAGGAGTTGCGTGCTGGTGAGCAACTGTGCGTGAGTACAGATGATGAACACAATGCGCTCATGGTCGCGGGGTGAACGCAGAGTCCTCCTTGCCCTGGATTAGGACTATAGCCAGGGCATGATGTGTACATTAGCATCGTGCCCTGGCTTATGTATAAAGGATAGAATCAACACAGAAGTTTTTTGTTTACCGTCCGCGTTACTTTACATTTACTTATGCCGTCATGATATCATGTGGGGGTTTGTATCGGGCATAACTAACATGACGTATAGTAGTGCAGAGAGGGTAACCTATGATGTTTGTCCTGGGGATACTGGCATTGAGTGCGGCAGATAATGGGGGAATGCGACCAATGCTGCTACTATTACTGGGAGTAGCAGTTATCTTGCTACTCATGGGATGTAGTATTGCATTGCTTACCCTGCGTAGCCAACGAAAGGACCGTCTTGCTTTCAACGCCCTGGAACAGTCGGATAGAGAAAAGATCTAAGTTGCCGCTGCGTTCGGTAACACCTCTTATCATTGGTACATTTATCTTACGAGCAAATGCTGGCGCAGCGACAATCATAATAGGGCGTTTTCTGGCACAACTTTCATCTCACCAAGGCCATCATATTTCATATATCCATGTTGGTCTACTTGCTGTAATCTACTACATCGTCGAACTCACGCTTGCTCCAATCATGGGTGCGCTCAGTGATCGTGTAGGGCGCAGGTTTTTCTTGTCTGCCGGCCCTCTGGTCGGGCTGATTCAAGTTACTCTTCTCCTTTTTACCCCTGGCGAGGATCCTCTACCCTACTTATTGAGTTTACAAATATTAGCTGGTATCTCTTCGGCCATGCAAGTGCCTGCCGTGCTAGGATATCTGGCAGATTACACAGCAGGGAGCCAGGCACTGCGCATGCGTGTCATGAGTTTATATGAACTTGCAACAGGTGGTGGCCTCGCAGTAGGCGTAGTTCTGGGTGGGTTTGCCTGGGACCGTTTCGGTCGTTTTGCTTTTGGCTTACTCGCTTTGGGCTATCTGGCCGTGGCATTCTGCATGGTGCTAATACCAAAAGTGAAGCAGGTGATTGAGCATACCAGGCTGAAGGCCACGGCTACTCGCTATTGGCAAGTTGTGCGTACTCCACGTTTATTTATCTTCATACCAGCATGGATAAGTATCAATGCGCTTGTTGGTGTCTGGATTGGTTCTCAACTGACGTTCGTGCTTTCATCGCCAAGGCACAATCCGCAGCAGTTCCTGGTGGGCTCTTTGAGTGGACATGGTGGTGGAGGTCACTTGAGCTTAATCCTGGGTGCCTATGTGCTGTTCTTTGGACTTTGTTTGCTTTTCTGGGCGTTTTTTCTCAATCGTGCTCCTCGCTTACTGCTGATGCTTTCTTCTATTACGGGTGTTTACCTGGCCTGTATTGCCCTGGCAGGCATTAATCATTTCGGTGTGAGTAATTCGCTCTTACTGGTAATATGGATTGTATTACTGCTGGTCGGTATCTTTGCGGAAAGTAGTTTTGCTCCTGCCGCGCTAGCCTATCTTGCCGATATCTCAGAGGATGCCGCTAAAGATCGTGGGTTGCTCATGGGTCTGTACTCCGTCTTTCTAGGATTGGGGCAATTGGTGGGTAATGGGCTGGGTGGCGTATTTGCTGAGATCTGGGGCTTCGATGGCCTGATCTATCTGACATCACTACTGGCATTTATTGCGCTTGTTGCGCTGTTGGCGCTCTTGCGGATGGAGAAGCGAATCTCTTATGAGGAATAAAATGCCCTTCAAAGTGTGTTTGCGTAGTTATGTACTTTAGTCCTTTAGAATCAGGCAGGCAAAGGCACCTATGACCAGAAAAGCTAAAATTATAGTAACTATAGGTCTCATGCTGGGTATGTCGCTGGCTGCCCTCGATACTACGATCGTAGGTACGGCGCTGCCAAGCATTGTTGGTAAACTGGGCGGCATAACACTCTACTCATGGGTATTTTCAGCCTATCTGCTCACTTCCACTACGACTGTTCCTATCTATGGAAAACTTGCTGATCTCTTTGGACGTAAGCCGCTCTTTCTTTTCGGTTCAGCAGTCTTTTTAATCGGCTCCATTGCATCGGGAGCGGCCCAATCGATGGAGCAACTCATCATCTTTCGAGCCATTCAAGGTTTGGGGGCAGGTGCAGTTCTGCCTATTGTGCTCACAATCATTGGCGATATTTTTGCGCTCAAAGAACGAGCCAGGGTGCAAGGGCTTTTTAGTGGTGTCTGGGGCGTGTCCAGTATCGTCGGTCCCGCACTCGGCGGATTGATCGTTGACCATTTTTCCTGGCGCTGGGTCTTTTATATCAATATCCCTTTCGGCTTGCTCTCGGCTTTCCTGCTCATTATTGCCCTCAAGGAAAACATTGAGCGCAAGAGGCGCTCATTGGATTATATTGGTACCTTGACACTCACTGGTGCGGTTATTGCACTTTTGTTTGCGCTCCTTCAGGGTGGCACAGCTTGGGCATGGGACTCACTGCCAAGTCTCAGTTTGTTCGTGCTGGCCGTCGTACTGCTTCTCCTGTTCTTGTATCAGGAGCGCCGTGCACCCGAGCCAATTCTCCCCTTAACGTTGTTTAATAATCGCTTTATCTCCATTTCTAGTGTGGGTAACGTCGTCATGGGTGTGATTATGTTTGGTGTCACTTCCTACGTTCCACTTTTTGTGCAGGGTGTGAAAGGAGGAACCGCAACCAGTGCGGGCGTCACATTAGGGCCATTGTTGTTAGCATGGCCAATTGCATCCACGCTCAGCGGCAAGATCATCATCCGCTATGGCTATCGTCTTACTGCCATCGTAGGTGCTTCCCTCGCAGCAATCGGGACAGCTATGGTGACGCTTTTTAATATAAATATAGCAATGCCTTTTATAGTTGCAGCGATGGCAGTCATTGGCACGGGTCTGGGCTTGATGAGTACAGCTTTCATTATATCAGTGCAAAACGCTGTGCCCTGGAATCTGCGTGGTGTGGCAACCGCCTCGACACAATTCTTCCGTACTATTGGTGGCACCATAGGCGTTGCCGTGATGGGAACAATCCTCAACGCGCAGATGGTCCTGCGTTTCACGCCAATCTTTGCCCACTATCCTGATGTCGTGGCACAACTACCTAAGAGCGTTGCTCCGTCTAATGTGCTACTCACCCCCGAGGTACGTGGAACATTGCCAATAGACTTCCTGCATCAGTTGCAGGCTGCCTTAGCACAGAGCCTCTTCTGGGTCTATGCGCTCATGTTCATCCTGGCGCTTATTGGGCTGGCAATTATGTTTCGGCTACCTCGTGGTCGTGCCGAACAGTATTCGTATAAAGCTGGGGATTCTGCTGAGCCGGAGACGACGGATTTTGAGCCAGAGATTACCACAATTGGCTAACTGTATGAACCGCTACCCTTACGAACTACGCGCTCGATCTCACGCTTTACATCTCGTTCGGCAATGGCTTCGCGTTTATCATACAGTTTTTTGCCACGACACAGGCCCAACTCAATCTTGGCTCTGCCTCCCTTTAAGTAGAGTTTCAGTGGAATGAGTGTTAGGCCTTTCGTCGCTACTTTTGCTTCTAGTTGCTCTATCTCTCGTCGGTGAAGTAACAACTTGCGGCTACGCATTGGGTCGTGATTATAGCGATTGCCATGTTCATAGACGGCAATATGTGCATTCTCCAGCCAGAGTTCGCCGTTGCGAACAATAGCGTATGCACCACGCAGATTTACCTTGCCTTCGCGGATAGATTTAATTTCGGTACCTACCAATGAAATGCCAGCCTCGACTGTACGCTCGACAAAGTAATCGTGATATGCCTGGCGATTAACCGAGATGACTTTGATCGGTGCATTGCCAGCCGCCGATTTGGCCTCGTTCCTGGCTGATGTCTGTTTTGCCATAATATGATACACCTTGACACAAAAGAAGAAACTGCCTACTACTATTAAGTAAGGACTACTTGAACAGTTTGTAGAGCATCCTCATCATACAACACTGGTAAGTCCGCGTCGAGAGGTTTAGAAAGGTTATTGTATGTTCTACCATCTAGGCAAGATAGCCAGCCGCTATCGCTGGTTGATTGTGGGATTCTGGATGCTTGCCGTCGCTGTTTCGCTACCGTTTGCTCCGCGAGCAATCGAAGTGCTGCATTCTGGTGGTTTTGTGAGTCCTGATATTGAGTCAGAACGAGCGGTCGACCTCCTGGTTCAAAAGCTGCATCTCGATCTGACAGTCGTTCAGATCATCTTTACCAGCCAGAACTATACTGCCGATAGCCCACAATTTATCCAGGAGGCGCAAATAGCCCTTGCAGATATGCGCGGAATGTCAGAGGTCTCAGGAATAGTCAGTTTTATTGATAATCCGCGCCAGATTTCGTTGGACCGCCATGCAGCATACGTAAACATCCTGCTCAAGCCTGATCCCGATACCGCGCCGAAACTGTTGCCCGAATTAGAGCGCCGATTGCAACCTGTTCCCGATTTAAAAACCAGTGTTGGTGGAGGACCGGTCTTTTACGAAGATATACAGGCGGTTAGCGAGCGTGACTTGCGGCGTGCAGAGATGCTGGCTTTTCCTTTTGCCGTCATCGCCCTCCTGTTCGTGTTTCGTTCTGTGGTCGCTGCTATTTTGCCCGCCATAGTGGGGGGAGGAGCTGTAATCGTTTCACTCGCACTCATCTTCGGTCTTGGGCAAATCACGAATCTTTCCATCTTTGTACTCAACATCACCACCTTGTTTGGTCTGGGCCTTGGCGTAGATTACTCGCTGTTCATAGTCAGCCGTTTTCGCGAAGAACTTGCTCGCGGTCGCAGTGTTGAAGAAGCGGTAGCTATCGCTGGTGCTACTGCAGGACGTGCTGTCTCTTTCTCAGGCTTTACTGTATCGATTGGCCTTCTGGGTCTCATCTTTTTTCGCATCGATATGTTGCGTTCAGTTGGTATGGCTGGAGTGCTGGTTGTTTTGATGGCGGTCTTCGCTGCGCTCACCTTATTACCCGCTGTTCTAGCCATCATTGGTACGAGGATAAATGCTTTTCCTGTGCGCATACCGAAATTACGCAACCTTGTAGGGGCCCGCCTTATAGCAACTGCGAGCAAAAACCCGACCGAAGCTCAATATGGGTTCTGGTATCGGCTCTCGCATCTTGTCATGCGTTATCCTGTGCGCATTTTCGTGCCTGTACTGCTCCTTCTAATTGCTTTGGGATTGCCTTTCCTGGAGGTACGCTTCTCCGCGCCTGATGCCTCGATTCTCCCTGCTGATGTCCCGTCGCGGGCGGCATATGATCTGCTCAAAAGCCGGTTTAATGCGCGTGAGACGACTCCCATTCTTTTAGCCGTACAGACTAAAGGCAAAGTGCTCACTCCCGGCAATATCCGCAAACTCTACGATTACGTCCGTCGCATTGAGGCTGATCCTCGTGTTGCGCGAGTAGATAGCGTTGTTAGTGCAGACCCACGCTTAACTTTAGACCAGTACGAGTTTTTGTATACGCACCCTCAACTGATTGGTGATCCCTACCTGTCCGCCTATCTCAAATCATCAGTGGCAGGAGATACTACAATGATCTCGGTCATCAGCAAATATGGGATGCTCGATCAGCATTCGCTAGAATTGGTCCAGACTATTCGCAATACTCCTCCTGGCGATGGGATTAGCGTGCTTGTTGACGGTGGTACTGCTGGTAACATCGACTATGTGTACTCGCTTTACACGGGCTTTCCTATAGCTGTGCTGATTGTTGCGATTACCACGTATATGGTATTGCTCCTGTTTTTCCGTTCCCTGCTGTTGCCGCTGAAGGCTATCTTGATGAACACCCTCTCGATTTTGGCAAGTTATGGCGCATTGGTTGTCATTTTCGAGGATGGCTTCATGCATCAAGTGCTCGGCTTTACTCCCCTTGGCTTCGTGGAAGCATCGAGCCCTATTCTCTTGTTCTGTGCATTATTTGGCCTCTCGATGGATTATGAAGTCTTCCTGCTCTCCCGTGTACAGGAGGCTTTCTGGCAGACCGGTGATAATACCCAGGCTGTAGCGCTTGGATTGCAGCGCAGCGGAGGCATTATCACCAGCGCAGCTTTGATCGTGATTGTAGTCAGCGCATGCTTCGCTACCGCCGATATGATTCTGGTCAAAGCGCTGGGACTTGGTATGGCCCTGGCTGTTGCGCTCGATGCTACGTTGGTGCGTGGATTGCTTGTTCCTGCAACAATGCGCCTACTTGGCAATTTAAACTGGTGGCTTCCATTCGCAGGTGTACAGCGTCGCCCCCCCAGTCTGGCAGAAAGCTATGGCGTAGGAGAGCTAAAAGAGGGCGATGTTGATAGACAATATATCCCATCTGGAAAAGATGCTGGCATAGGAGGCAAGCGATGAACAGGAGTTTTACGATTATTCCCTTGAAACGAAAGATCATCGGGTTGTTTGCTCTACTCGCCTTAATGCTCCTGCTTTCCTCCTGTAGCTTTCCCGGGATTGTTTCTACATCGTCTCAATTGCCTGTGGTGAATACAACGCCGACAGTAGCGTCACTGCCATCGGTACGCTTTCCCCAGGATGAGGCTGCGCATACTGACCTGACTGAATGGTGGTACTATACTGGACACATTAATGCCATAATGCCTGATGGCAAGGCACGCCACTATGGTTTTGAGCTGGTCTTCTTTCAGGTCTTGCGAGGCGATCTTCCTCCTGTCTACGCCGCGCACTTTGCAATCAGTGATGTCACCAGGGGCGAGTTTCATTTCGATCAACGCCGCCTGAGCGAGCCAGCCGCGGTAATACCAAATGGCACATCGAGTAGTGGTATAGATGTCCACATTAACGATTGGTCGATTAAGGGGGTTAATGGATTAGATCACCTTGCGGCAAGTATGTCTGATTACAGCTTGCGTGTTGATCTACATGGCCTTAAGCCGCCAGCCTTGCATAATGGAAATGGAATCATTACCTATGGGCTAGGCGGTTTTTCCTACTACTATTCACGTACACGGATGTCCCTATCTGGCATACTGATCGACCACAATCAGCCCTTACAGGTAACTGGAGAAGCTTGGATGGATCATCAATGGGGTAACTTCCTCACGCTTGTTGGCGGTGGTTGGGATTGGTTCAGCATTCAACTCAACAATAACACAGAAATGATGTTATATTTCATTCGAGATGCAAGCGGCAAGACAATCTCAAGCTATATTGGCTACATCGGGCCCCACGCCGAGAGTTATCTGTTACCTGCCAGCGCACTCAAAGTAGCTATACTCGATCATTGGAGAAGTTCAGTGACGAGGGCAAGCTATCCATCAGGTTGGAGGATTGAGATCAGTGATCCACAATTACATACCTCGCTGACTCTCAAGCCTGAGTTAAAGGATCAAGAACTTGTGGTATATCAATCAACGGGTAACAGTTATTGGGAAGGCGCAGTGAGCATTCAAGGGCAGAGCGCAGGACGCGATGTAGAAGGTGAAGGTTATGTTGAGTTGACTGGCTACGCTCATAGGTAGGTCTTTTCACTGTAACGAGAGATCGAGTGAGGTACTCTGGTACTACTTTCTTAAATGAGGAAGTGGGAGCCAGGCCCGTGAGGGTATAATAGCCGAGAGGGGTTCCTTGTTCCATTGAGGCCATTTGCAAGGGTATGGTATACTCTTCAGGTACTCTAAGCTATAAGACTTTATTTCATTGTGATCTCCTATGTATGACATTGTAGGGCACATTGTGCTACAATGTATCACTGCTTGTTTGATTTAATCCTGGCAGTGAAATTTGGGATTACAGCCTGGTTTGATATAGTAGAGTCACGGGTGGTATTTGTTAAAAGAGATGCAGGGAGCATAGATGGAGACCAGAACGCAGATCCCCACGCAAGAAGAATCTGCCATCGTTGAGCGTGTTGCACGCATTGTTTCCCGTGTTCGTGGAGCGAAACCTGATTATACTCGTTTGGCTGCAGAATTAGAGCCAGCAATCCCTTTTGATGTCTTCGGTATTGTGTTATTACGTCATGATAGAGAGGCCGTCCGTGTAACGGTCTGTACGCGTGATGCAGATACCTGGGTTGCACATTATCATCAGCATCCCCTCAAAGACTCGATGTTCGAATACATATTACAACGAGGGGAAACCGCGCATAAGCAGGAAGGTACAGCCACAGCAACAACCTGGCCACATATGGCAGCCGAATTAGTTGATACCTATGAAGTGCCAGCAATAGAAGTACGACACTATCCTAATGGCTTAGATGGTTCCCCAGCAGTGAGTGGTGATGCCCTGAGCGGTAAACCGTACCTTCATGCAACTTTGATTGCCCCCCTCCAGGTTGAAGGTCGAGTCCTTGGATCACTTGAGCTTGGTAGCACGTGCATCGATGCCTATGACGATGAAACGCTCCAACGTCTTATTAGCGCTGTTGTGCGTGTCCTGGCAGCAGCCATCGAGAGCGCTCAAGTAGGTGGTAATATAGAAATACAAGATCGGCAACGCGAAGAACTCAAAAATGTTTCCAGCGCTCTCACCTCGGAGTTGGATCTCCCCATGATCCTCAATCGGATCGTAATTGGTATTGCAAAGGCCCTAAATGTTGCTTCGGCAATCGTCACCTTGGATAGACGTCGAAGTAGCCTGAAGCTGGAGGTCCAGTATGGACTGGATCCCGCTGTTCTGAAAAAGATTGTCGGACGTGAAATAGCTTTCACTGACCAGGCCATTATTGGCTTTACTTTACGCCATTGTCAACCCTGTATTTCATATGACATCGCCCAGGACAGCCGTTTTCCAGCAAGTCACTTATTTGCTTCACAGCTAGGCATTCGCTCTATTTTCAGCTACCCACTTGTGATCGGTTCAACAGTCTGTGGCGCGCTTCTGCTTTGTTCACCTGAACCTGGTGGCTTTACTCCGCTCAAACTAGATATACTTTCACTCTTTGCCAGTCAGGCTAAGATCGCTCTTTATAATGGCATGTTGTTGGAAGCTGCGCAAGAGCGAAGACGTTTTCAAGAAGCAATCGAGCAATTAGATGAGGCTCGTCTCCAGAATATTTCTACTGGTCCGGTTGAACAGGAAGACCTGGCCTTGCTTAAGAAGGTAGGGGAAGCCTCTGAGCTCGCCTTTGGTCTAAGCTTTAGCAGCCTGCTGCACTTTATTAGTGACCACTTGTTGACATGCAATGAGCGTAACGTGCAAGATATGCTGCATACTGTCCACGATGGTTACAAAGTGAAAGATGTCAACTACAGCGCTGGTGCAGTTACACCCACTCTTCAAGAAGAAAGAACTGCGACTCTTATGCAAACGGCTAAGGATGTCCCGGCTCGCAGTGGTTTATTAGGGGAGGTAAGCGAGGCACTCACCGCTACCATTGCTCCAAATCGAGTACTTTCAAATGACTCCTCTGCATTATCTCAACTCTATCAGCGAGTAACGCGCGATATGACAAATCCCTGGATTGTTACTGATCTCCAGGGGCTGTGTATCTATGTAAATCCTGCTGCTGAAGTATTTTGCGGTATACGCTTAGACCTGGATAACTTGGGAAAGCTTGATAGTCTGATCCCTGCAACCTCTTCATTAACTCTACTGGATGCTTTTGCAGCCTTGCTGCCAAGGATACGCAATGTTGATGAAGTGCTTGTGTATCTGCAAGAATTCACCTGTATTGATTTTGATATTAATGCTGAAGAACTGGCTGGATGCAAACAAAATGCCGCTCTGAGAGATTCTCTGCCAACGAATACTCTACATTGTATTATCGCTGCTGAACCTGTGGCATGGCGTCCTCCTAAATGGTTTCATGAAGAAAAAAGTACCGGAGAACCAGATTCTTTCAAGACGCCACTGGCAAAAGCTGCGCGAAACCGTTTTTCTCGTCGCCAGATTATGCTGCTAGATAGTGCCCTTTCAGATCGTCACTATCAATTAATGCGCTATGCTCTCTATGATCCCAATGGCCAACTGCTAGCTAATGCTTTACAGATTCAAGATATCACCGAGCAGGTACGTGATGAAAAAAATAAGTCAGTCCTCCTCTCGACCGTTTCGCATGATCTACGTACACCTCTCACGACCATTAAAGCTGCAGTAACTGGACTCTTGCAGCCCGATGTTGTCTGGGATGAACAGGTGCGTCGTGAAATCCTTGAAGACATTGATGCCGAGGCCGATCATCTGTATAACCTTGTCAACTCGTTGATCGAAATGTCTCGTATTGATATGGGCGCGCTTGTGCTCGAAAAAGAGTGGTGTGACCTGGCCGAAATTGTGCATAGTACCCTGGCTCGAGTCCAGCGAATCCTGGTAGGTCATACTGTACGTACAAATTTTCAGTCACAATTGCCGTTGGTTCAGGTGGATTATGTGCAATTGGAACGCGTTTTGCACAATCTGATCGAAAACGCCGTACGCTATAGTCCAGAAAATTCCGAAATTGTTATCGTTATTGATAGCATTGCAGGGCAAGATCTGGGCATTGATTTGTCTGTGTATTCTCATCACGTCTTACGTGTGCAAATTATCGATCATGGGGATGGAGTGCCAGAGGAAGAGCGTGAGCGAATCTTCAAACCCTTTTACAGTTTAGACCCACAAGGTAGCGGACTTGGACTTGCCATCTGTCGAGGAATTATCGAAGCTCACCAGGGCAGAATCTGGGTAGACCCTGCCCCTGATGGCGGGTCGTGTTTTATCATTATCCTACCTATTTCCTCATGAGGGAGTATTTGCTTCATGAAAACTAAAGGTAAGTGTATACTTGTCGTGGACGACGAACCGCCGATCCAACGCATATTGCGCAGGAATCTGACCATAAGTGGCTATGAAGTCCTGATCGCGGAAAATGGAGAGCAGGCTGTAGAACTTGCTCGTATCCATCAACCAGATCTGATCTTGCTTGATCTCTGGCTGCCGGGTGAGATGGATGGCATCGATGTATGCATGCAGGTCCGTCAATGGTCACAGGTACCAATCATTGTCTTATCAGCTCGCACCGACGAGAAACAAAAAGTACAGGCTTTAGACCTCGGAGCAGATGATTATTTAACCAAACCATTTAACAATGATGAGTTGCTTGCACGAGTGCGTGCTTGCCTCAGGCGTTCAGCGAACTTTCCAAAGGGGGAAAATGCCCAGCAACCCGAGATTTTAACATCCGAAGACGGTTATTTAAGTATGAATGTTGTTCGTCGTCAAGTGCGTGCAGATTCTCAAGAAGTAAAGTTGACTCCTACAGAGTTTGAGTTGTTACGAGAGTTGATGATGCACGCGGGCAAGGTCCTAACTCATCGTACATTGCTGCGAGCCGTTTGGGGACCTGAATACGGTGAAGAGGCCGATTACTTGCGGGTCTATGTGCGACAGCTACGCCTGAAAATCGAGGTAGAGCCATCCCAGCCACGGTATATTTTGACAGAACCCGGTGTAGGTTATGTTTTTCACCCACAAGTTCGTACTGAAAGCTCTGGCGAAGGACAATCTCTCACTGCTACGCCGGTTATCGAGACGAAAGCTAACTGAGTTTTGGGGTAAATTACCTCAACTGAGTGGGAACTTTAACAAAATTTTAATGCGTTTCACCTATTTTTTACGTTTGTCTAACTTGTTTTATTGTACACTGCCAGAATGGATTGTCCAGAATTCTTTTTGTGGTCAAAGGAAATAGAGGAACTATGGAGCCGCAAGACCGCATAATGGATGGAGATCTACAAACGCTGGGTCTCCAATCTATCCTGAAAATGCTTGCACTGAGTGGAAAAACCGGTATGTTGTTTGTATACTCAGGGCCGGAAACACTTTCTATTGCCCTTCGGAAGGGTCAGATTGTGGCTTTACATGAAGAAGGATTCTTCAAGCCGGATTTACTCGGTATGCTCTGTCTGATTAACAAACTCGATCCGCAGTCAGCTCAAGCTGTGCGTGAAGCTTCTCAAGGTAATCCTCAGGTTGCATTACCGATGTTGGTTAAGCACAACCGGATGAGTGCTGCGGAGATGCAGCGTCGCCTCGAATTCTCTGTCACTCAATCGATTAGTCATGCGTTGCGCTGGGTGGATGGGCGCTTTGCTTTCCACCGGCAATTAGTCACTATAGAAAGCCATATGCAACCGCTCGATATCGACAGTGTGCTACTAGAAGCCTTGCGCCAGGCTGATGAATGGGAGGAGATAGGAGAGACACAGCTAACACATATGACGTTTGTTCGCTGGCTACCAGAGGTGGGTAACGATGTGCGTAGCTTAGGTTTGAGCCAGGAATATATCGAGGTCCTGTGCCTTGCCAACGGCGAGGTGCCATTACAAGCAATGGCAATGGTACTGATGATCCCTGAAGCGCGCGTTGCCCGTATCTTAAATCGCCTGCTGGAGTTGCGCCTGATTGAGGTGGTTGATACGGCATTAGAAGCAGAATTGCAGCAGGATCTCTCAAATATCATTATTATGTGTCAACATACGTTGGCTCAACTGCGCCAAAATTCTACCCCTCAACAGCATCTCCTCGGACTCATAGATACTTTGTCGAGATGTATCAACAGGCTACTTATCCATCATGGCAGGTATGCCAAAAGCCTGCGCGGACGAGGAAAACTCCCCGATGTGGAGATTGTGCGCTATTTAGAGCGGCGTTTTGCCCAGCCCTTGCAATTAATTGCAAAACAGCAGTACCCAATCTTAGAAACTGCCACATTTGCTGATGGTCGACTTGATTGTTCGGAAATCATACATCTAGATAAGTTGGTGAAAGGAGAGAAGCTGGAGGAGTTTTATTGGGAAGCTGTACTGGGGCTTGCGACGTTCTTACGTACTGTTTTCGCCACGTTGTTGAATGACGAAGTGGGCAATTCGCATACTGGCCGTCAACTCAACTACGTCTGGAAAGCTTTCCTCACGGAAATTGACCAGGAAATTCAACAGTATCAACTCTACCGGGCGCATCAGAACACCCAGCAGATGCGGAACCGTTACAGTGAAGCTACTTTCCAAAGAGGGCCGGATAGGAGTAATGTCCTTCAAAATGAAGGCAAAGCTTTCTGGTCGCCTGAGACACATAGGAGGTCAATCTAGATGATCGAACCAATGCCAACGGTTCTAGTTGTAGATGATAGCCCCACGGTACGCAAAATTGTTCAAATGACTCTGCAACGTGAGCGGATTAGAGTCATTACCGCTGGAGATGGTCTCAGCGCTCTTACCTCGGTAGCGGATGAAATGCCTGCTCTTATCCTCTTAGATATTCAGTTACCTCGCATGGATGGGTACCATATTTGCCAGATAATACGTAAAAACTTGCAGTTTCGTTCGATACCTATTATTATGCTCAGCGGGAAGGATGGTTTGTTTGATAAGATGCGGGGAAGACTGGCAGGGTCAACGGAATATATTACAAAGCCGTTTGACTCAATAGAGTTGGTTCAAACAGTCAAAAAGCATTTAGTAGGCTGGCACCAGCATATGCCGCCACAACATGAAGGCATGCGTACGCGTCTGAGACGTCGTGGATAGCACTTGTCGCAACCATGAAATAGGTAGCAATGTGTGATTAGAGTATGGTTTATGTCACCAGTAAAAACTGTATTAGAGAACACAATCACATGTGGCTATAGCCATTCTTTCCCATTCATCGGGCGTAATGTGTTGCGCCCCCTATAAAGGAGAAGTATACTGTTATGCCAGGGCGGAAGGTACTCGTTGTAGATGATAGTTGGACAGAGTTGACCATGATCGCCACACCATTGCGTAATCATGGCTTTGATGTAGTAACTGCTGTGGATGGTGATGAGGCTCTTGAGAAAGTCTTCAGGGAACATCCGCAATGTATTGTTCTCGACGTGGTTTTGCCCAAACAAAACGGGTTCCAACTGTGTCGTCGGCTCAAAAGCCTGGATGCAAGTAAGCACATACCGATTATCTTGTTAACGAGCAAAATTACTCCACTTGATAAATCGTGGGGGCTGCGACAAGGTGCTGACTTGTACATGACAAAACCATTTAATGAGGATGAACTGGTAGAAAACGTTCAGCGCCTCTTGTAGATTTAGGAGCCTTTCAATGGTGCAACGCAATACAGGGCAATTATCGCAGTCCTTCTCAGGAGGGCTGGGGGATAAAGGAGAAAGTGCTGCTGGCGGACCTTTAGGCATTGATTCGCAGCCTATCGCGCGTAGTCTTCCAGGCAATGTCCTCGACCCGAAAGATCTGGCTACCGTACCAGCAGAATCGCTTGTCGTTGGCGAGCAATACCTGGTCTTCTCACTGCTTGGTTGTGAGCTTGCTCTCAAAGCTGAGCATATACAGGGGGTGGAGCGCCTTGCAGATGTGACTCCAATACCAAATGTTGCCCCATGGATCAGTGGCGTCATCAACTTGCGTGGATCCATTGTCTCAGTAGTGGATCTGCGCGCTTTTCTGGATATGGAGCCCCTACCCTATAATCCACGAACCCGGTTGTTATCGGTGAAATACAATGAAATGCTAATCTGCCTGATCGTGGATAATGTCAGTGAGATGATTCCCATCCCTCCATCCGCAATTAATAACAAGAATATGCGTCAAGCCAATATTCCACAATGGTTGGCTCTATATGCTTCTGGCAGTGCGCTGGTGGGGAGACGAGATCTTATCTTATTGGATGCAGCTCGTTTGCTGTTCTCCGAGAAGATGCAACACTATTCATAAAAGAGATAGGGACTGAGTAGTGAATTTCTTGAATACGCGGGGTAATTAGAGACTTCTACTTTTGTAAGCGACTGTGTGAAGCTGGAAAGCTTGACGTAGTCATGGTAACTCAATAGGTGGCGTCGAAGTGGCCATAAGTGTTGTCCACCTTTAAATTGATGGCATCCCAGTGATGCCTCTAGAACGCTGCTTCACATGAGAGGAGGCCTGGCAGATGAATGACACCAATAGAAGCGGAATGACAGTAAGTTCACTCTTAGTAATAGGACTTAGTGCTTCAGTTGCTATTTCTATCATTGCCATTATCGTTCTTGGCATAGCAAGGGCGGTTGTCGACCAAACAGTATTTATCTATATGGTGGGGTTGTGTGCCCTGATTGTGTTAGTGGGGGTTTTAACCGCCAACTATTTTGTGCGACGCAAAATCCAGAATCGCCTTCTGGAACTTGTCGAAGTGTGCCGAAACTATGTAGGGGGAGCCAGCACTATTCGTGCAACGGTCACAGGCGATGATGAATTTGCCATGCTGGCGATGTCTCTCAATACCCTACTTGATAGCCAGGGTTTCGCCTCTGGAGGAGTAGCGTCAGCCAGCGGTGGAAACGACGCAGCGGCGCTGCAAGCTCAGATTGAAAAGCTCTTGCAAGAAGTAAGTGCCGTCGGTGATGGTGATCTTCGTGTCCAGGCCGAAGTAACTCCCGACACCCTGGGGGTTTTGGCTGACTCCTTCAACTATATGATTGAAGAGCTTGCTAAAGTTGTTGGCCGGGTGCAAACCACTGCCATGCAAGTGACGAGTGCAACACGCCGTATTCTTGACCGCTCTGATGAGCTTGCCCAGGCCTCTGCAACTCAAGTGGAGGAGATTTCGCAAACAACCGAAGCAGTGAAGGCTTTAGCTGCTTTCATTCTAAACGTTGCTCGCAATGCTCAACTGAGTGCCGGAGCAGCGCAGGAAGCGTTAAGCAACGCTAACTCTGGTCAACAGGCGGTACGCCAGTCTATTGATGGTATGATGGTCATTCGTGAAAATGTCCAGGAAACATCGAAAAAGATCAAGCGCCTGGGTGAACGCTCCAACGAGATCGGCGAAATCGTGCGTATCATTGAGGACATTGCAGATCAGACGAACCTGCTGGCACTCAATGCTGCTATCCAGTCTGCTATGGCGGGAGAACACGGACGAGGATTTGCTGTAGTTGCCGATGAGATCCGTCTTCTGGCTGAACGTTCGACTGAGTCAACAAAGCGCATCGCTACCCTTGTCAAAAGTATACAAGGCGATACCTTCGAAGCTGTCGTTGCGATGGAGGACAGTACACAGGAAGTCGTTAAAGGTTCGCAACTCGCTGATGAGGCTGGCCGGGCACTCAACTCCATCTATACTGCAGTAGAACGGCAAGCGCAAATGATTGAGACGATAGCGCAGGCTGCAAATGAGCAAGTGCAGGTCTCAGAAAATGTTTCGGTAGCAATGGGTCGGATCTCCGAGATTACCCGGCAGACGAACACAGGGACGCAAGAAGCTGCTATGAGTGTGAGCTATCTTGCCGAGCTTGCCGATCAATTGCGTGCCTCAGTCTCTACTTTCCGTTTACCCGAGCGCGCTAATGAAATGGTCGATGTATTTCCGAGCATGGAAGGCGTTCCAGCACTGCCTGGTGGAAATGCTGACCAGTTTTACCAGCATGATATGGGGAGGACCAATGATTGGACCCAGGGTTTTTCGGAGGATTTTCTTCCACTTCCTCAACCTCAAAGGTCAGGAGATTCTGGTTCCTTCCAGTTTGCGCTCAACAATCAGTACGACTTTGGAACCCAGCATAGTTTTACTGGTATGCCTGAATACGAAGATCAGCAATCCTTCGGGGGGCAGCAATATGTGAGACAGCAGGGGTTTAATAGACAACCCTATCAGAACCAGGCGGAGTTTGGTAGTCAACAGTTTGGAGGCCATCTCAATTACGGCGAGATGAGCGGATTCGATAATCAACAAAGTTTTGACGGTCAACAGCAATTAAGCTCCATATCTGAATCCAGATTTGGCAGTTCGAACCAATCCGGGTTCCCTGTTTCAAACCAGGCCCCAGGTATCACACAACAGAGCTTTGGACCACAAGGACCGTCGATGCCGAATCGACGGAGAATCCCTCAGCAGAATCAGCCATCATTGAGTCAAGATCAGATGCCATTCCCAGGCAGTGGATACCCAGGGCAGTAGCAAACTGAGTTTCAGCCACATGAAGCTTTGCTTTTCTGGTAGTGAAACTAGAATGAGTGGGTGCGCGAAGTATGTCGAATTCATTTGATAAGCTATCAGTCCTCGACTCGTTTATCGAAGAGGTGAATAGTTATTTGCCGGAGATCGAGGCAAATCTCGAGCGTTTAGCTCAGACACCTGGCGACGTGGAGGCGCTCGAGGAGACGTACCGTCGCTCTCATACCATTGGTGGCTCTGCTTCCATGATGGATTTTCCTGGCCTTGCACATGTTGCTCATGGTATGGAAGATATTCTGGGCGATATCCTAGATGATCTGGCTACGCTCGATCCTCCGACTATTGGTCTTTTGCAACGCTCCCTCAATCGTATGCATCGGCTCCTGGACGGCATACACAATGGTATTGACGAGGATGCCGTGATAGCAGAAGATGATGCTGACTATTCCCAGTATCGCATGATGATCGAAACGTCTGCCCATAGTGAGAGCAACGAGCCATCTGAAGAACCCTCTATAGCATCTCTTGATGAGATGGTCGCATCCTTCCGCACGCCTACCGCTGCTACGGAAGGAGAAGTTTTATGGCCGGAAGAAGCCGTTCCGCTTGCAAGTTCCAATCTAACGGTTCCTAACAAGCAGAGTACTCAACCGCTACAACCAGCTGAGCTCGGGGTTCCCGTTGAGCCAATCCAGCCGAGTGCATTAGAGATGTTGGCTGCTACTGCCCAGCATTCAACCTCACAAGATACTCAAGCGGGGATGCCTCAGGTTTCTCTGCAAAATGAGGATGTCGAAGCTGCCTGGCAAGCTAAGGACAAGGGTGAAATATCGGAACCTGAAGCGGCTTCATCAGAGCTTGTTCTTCGAACAGATCAATCATCTCTTACGCAAATTTACAGTGAATTGCAAGAAGAAGCGCATATACTGGAAGATCAGACCTCTTCCTTAAGGAGAACGCTTACTCAGCTGCGTCTGGCAATCTCTCTCATTGAGGGACAGCGAACTGAGTTCAGGAGTTTCCTGGATGGCTCCAAAGATGCGCTTGATCGCATGGAAGAATGGGCTGGAAAGGCCATGGGCCTCAATTTGCGTAATAGCCCCGAGCAAGTGAGGCGCTATCTGCCGTTGTCAGTGATGTGGGTAGCAAACACCAAACTCAAAAAAGTGCTTGATTTCCTTGCACAGATGACCGGTAGCGTCGAGATGACGGATGAGCAGATGCATAGCGCATTGCAGCAGTTGCACACCTCCATAGAGGCGTGTGGTGGTGCCTTTGAGCAGTTGCAATCGGCTTCCTCCGTGGGTCAATTGACGCAGGATTCTGGTTGGACTCCCTGGGAGGTGCGGCTCGCACGTGAAGCAGATTCCTTGCGTGAGCTTGTAACTTTTGAGCGCCGAGGTGATCCTGCAACTCTGCGTGCTCAGATAGAAGACAGAGTACGCGAGGAGTTACGTCATGAATATGAATCTCGTCCGCTCACACTCGCAGCTCGAGCTGAATTAGAGCAGCAAATACGAAACGAAGTTCGTGAGGAGTTTGAGGCGAAGCGACAGTTGCAGGAGAGTGTCACAGGCTCAGAGTCAGGTGAAACACTTCAAGAGATTGAAGCACGTTTGCGCAATGAATTAGAGATTGAAGTGCGCCGTCAGTTTCTCAGCCAGCTCACTGAAGCTAGCGTGGAGGCTCTTAGGTCTGCTGCTCAATCACACCCTCCTATGCTGGAGACTCCAGCTCAACTCGCCCCCTCACCACAGGCGTTGCCAGCAAGTCCTTTAGAGCATTCTCAATCAACTTTGTCTTCACCATCGTTAGGCAGAGATTTCAGCGAAGAAGCTACTGAAATCTTCCATTTAGAAGCAGAAGAACATCTGCAAGCAATCAGTATGTATGTAGCTGCTCTTGAAAATTCGCCCACCGATCGTGAGCCTATCCAGGGTATACGCCGTGCTACCCATACTCTCAAAGGCGCAGCCAGCATGATGGGGTTCCGTACCATTGCTGATCTCTGTCATATTTTGGAGGATCTGCTTGATAGCGTGATGGAAGGAGCCATCACTGTTTCGCCAACCGTTCTTAGCCTTATCCTGGATACCACTGAAACTCTGGAATCGCTTATCAACAGTAAAGGAACCGTCGCTGAAAATCTAGCGGCGATTCAGACTCTTCGTGCTCGCTATATAGAGTTACTTGGTGAACACTCTTCCCTGGCAAGCACAACTCGGGAGGTGATGGATGCCGAGATTGAGGAGAGCGAATCTGCCGTAATGGACGATACAGTCGTTACAAATGTGGTAGCGGGAACTCAGGCCAGTGCAGTGCCTCTACAACAGACCTCTCCTGGCGATCTCAGTGTACGTGTACCCCTCCTCAAGCTTGATGAGTTGGTGAACCTTTTTGGCGAACTACTCGTCAACCGTAGCGTCCTGGAAGAGCGCTTGCAGCGCCTGATGAGGCTTGTCTCCGATGCTGGTGTTAGTAGTGCTCGCCTGCGTGACGTGGGTCAAAAATTGGAGAGCCGTTTTGAAGCTGCCACATTGCCTAGCGGTCGTTCGATACAGGTTATGCCTGGGGAGGGTGATCAGAGCAGGGGATATAACTTTGGCGGCAATGGAAAGGCTCTTGCCAACCATTTTGAGCCCTCGCATCTGGCAGAGTTTGACGAATTGGAACTTGATCGGTATACCGAATTCCATCAGCTTGCTCGTGGCTTGAGTGAAGGCATCTCGGATATGACAACACTCAGCAGTGAGATGGAAGCCATTATTCGCGACTGTGAAGGGATCTTTGCCCGCGAGAATCGTTTAAATACAACTTTCCAGGACCGGTTGATGAAAGCTCGTCTGGTGCCACTTTCAACTATGATCCCGCGTCTCTATCGTACTGCACGTGCCATAGCCCTGAAGCAGCATAAGGAATTCGAGTTCGTGCTTGAGGGTCAGGAAACGGAAGTTGATCGGACTGTGATTGAGGAAATTGCAGGCCCCTTGTTGCATCTCATGCGTAATGCGGTAAATCATGCCATTGAAACCCCTGAGGTGCGATCGCAAAAAGGCAAACCAGCAGCAGGGCAGATCAAGCTATCTGCTGCCTATGAAGGAAACCGGGTTGTCATTACTGTGCGTGATGATGGTATCGGTATAGATGCAGAACGTGTGCGTAATGCGGCTATTGTGCGAAACCTAATCCGACCAGATCAAGTGCTCAGCGATAACGAGATCATTGAACTGATTTTCCGTCCTGGTTTCTCGACTGCTGGGGAATTGAGTGAAGAGAGTGGTCGTGGTGTTGGCCTCGATGTAGTACGCGATAGTGTCTCACGTCTTAGAGGCACGCTTGAAGTTGAATCAATGCCTGGCCAAGGAACGGCCTTTACCATGAAGCTTCCAACCAGCCTGGCAATCCAGAGCACGATGATGGTACAAGTTGGTGAACATAAGTTTGCCATTCCCACTGCGATCGTCGAAGCCATCGGTCGTCTGGATAGCTTCAAACGATCAACGTTCGCAGGTAAACCCGCACTCATTGTCCAGAATGATCTCTACCAGTTGAACTTCCTTGCTCATCTTTTAGATCTTCCAATAGGCGAAACGAATGAAAAGGCTCCTCTACTGTTGATACGCACTGATCGTCATCGCGTAGCCCTGGTGGTTGACGAAATCAAGGGTAAGATGGATGTAGTGATGAAGAACCTGGGGCCACATCTACGACATGTGCACGGCATAGCCGGTGGAACAGTGCTGGGCGATGGGCGTGTTGTGCTGGTCCTTGAGTTGACTGAATTGCTTTCTTCTCGCCCGGGTGCGACAAGTGGTACATCTCGAGCCGTAGCTGCTCAGGTACCTCCCAGGGATTCGGTCATGCAGGCAATCCAGGCGAGTGCACAGACTGAAGTCGGAGTACCTTTCGGGAGCCGCACTACTTTACCTGCTATACCATCAGCGCTGGCTGCTGCTCGAGCCGGTGGGAAGCAGATTCTCATTGTGGATGACAGTCCAAGTGTTCGCCGTGTGGTGGGAAATATGCTCAAGCAGCATGGTTGGGAGGTGCAAGTCGCTCGTGATGGGGTCGAAGCGCTTGAGATGATTTCGCGTGAGACACCAGCGGGGATATTGCTGGATATCGAAATGCCTCGTATGGATGGCTATGAGTTGATAGCGACCTTGCGTGCTCAGGAACAGTATCGCACACTTCCGGTTGTCATATTGACCTCACGTGCAGCTACCAAGCATCAACAGCGAGCTATGCAACTTGGAGCAAGTGCCTACGTCGTCAAGCCATATCAAGATGAGGAACTCATCAATATTCTCAATTCGCTTGTCTATGGAGCAACTGTGCAATAAAGGTTTGATTTGAGAGGAGTTGCATGTGGGCGTTGAACGTGCTGTTACACGCTGGTATGTACGACGCCAGGCCTATCTCGACGAGATTGCATCGTTGGAAGCAAGGCTTGCTCAAATTCAGACCAGGGGACAGGAAACTGCTAAAAAAGAACGAGAGGAAATCGAGCAGCAACTTGCAAATGCACAAGCTAAATTGCGAGCTCTAGGTCCCTGTCCTAAACCAATGATGGGCTAGTAGGGGCGCGATTTATCGCGCCCTCAGGCTGAGTAAGTTATATCCACATTAGGTTATCAATAACCATGATCGTGTAGCCCGGTTAAGGAATTATAACTTCAGCTATCAACCTTCCCATTTCTCTTGTCCCTACCGTTTTTTTGCCTGTTTCGCGTAGATCTTCAGTACGATAACCAGCTTCGATAACACGCTCCACTGCACTCTCAATGGCCTCTGCCTCTTGCTTCAGGTCCAATGAATAGCGAAGCATCATGGCAACGGTCAAGATTGCCGCAATGGGATTGGCTATACCTTGTCCAGCAATATCTGGAGCAGAGCCATGAATTGGCTCATAGAGACCAAATAAGCCATATGCTGTTTTGCGCGTCCCCAGGCTTGCGGAGGGAAGCATGCCCATTGATCCTGCCAGCATTGAAGCCTCATCTGTAAGAATATCTCCGAACATATTCTCGGTCACGATGACATCGAAGCTGGTAGGATGCCGGATGAATTGCATGGCGCAGGTATCTACTAAAAGGTGTTCAAGAGACACATCAGGATAATCCGGGGCAATGCGATCTGTCGTACGCCGCCAGAGACGCGAAGAGCTGAGTACATTGGCCTTATCTACTGAGGTCAGCTTTTTACGCCTGCTACGTGCTAGCTCGAATGCTGTGCGTACAATGCGCTCAATCTCAGCCTCTGTGTAATATAGAGTATCGATTGCTTCCAGTCCTTGTGGCGTCTCGCGAATTTCACTCGGTTTGCCATAGTAGAGGCCACCGGTTAGTTCACGTACTACCAGCAGGTCGGTTCCTTGCAGGACTTCAGGTTTTATGGTGGAAGCATTAAGTAAGGCATTGAGTGGACGTACCGGACGCAAATTGGCAAAAAGCGCCAGCTCTTTGCGCAAACGAAAGAGCGCGCGTTCTGGCTGGATCTTCGAATCTGGTCCCTCGAAGCGAGGTACACCTCCGACTGCTCCAAATAATACGCCATCACTATGCTTGCAGAGTTGCATGGTAGCTTCGGAAATAGCATCACCCTCAGCCTCGATAGCTGCGACCCCCACCAGCGCATGCTGCAAATTGAATGTATGCCCATAGCGCTTGCCAACACTTTGAAGCACCCTTATGGCTTGCTCAATCACCTCTGGGCCGATGCCATCCCCAGGCAATACTGCAATGTTATAGGTTCCCATTTGTTCTTTCACCTATGCCGCTACGTCAATCGTAATCATCTGTGGGCGCTCAGTCTCCTCGGGTATCGGCTCGCCCTCAGCTTTTAGGCTTTCAATGTAGCCAGCAATCGCCTCTTGAGCACGCTCAATGCATTGCTCTATAGTTTCGCCTTGTGTAATACATCCCGGCAATGCAGGAACCGTTACAGTATATCCTCCCTCTTCAGGGTCAGGATCCAGTATTATTGTGAACTTTCTCATGGTAGGATTCTCCTCTATAACAGCTCTTGAAACTCAGTGACACTCAGTCCTGCCTGTCTCAAGATCGATTGCAATGTCTTGGGTTTAATAGTTTCTCCTGCATGAATGGCAACAGTAATACGCATGCCGGGATGATCAGGATGCTTCAGATAAGCATGTGAGCCGTGATGATATTGGATATACCAACCAGCTCGCCGAAGTGCCCGGATCACCTCGGTCCCTGTGATGCGCGGCAGCTTCGGGCTCATTCTGTTTTCTCTTTCGCGTTACTAAGGATGTACACGAATATTCCTCTTAGCCTGCATTCTGCTTGGATTGTATATGATGGCTTAATTGTCTGTCAAATTTGCATTGATTTGGGGCCTGGGGAATAGAGACCAGAATTTTCTGTAGCATGAGTGGGTGAAACGTGCTATAATTAGGACAGATAGGGAGACGTATAAATCGTTCTCCTTTCTGCTTTTAGACTCTGCTATTATACTATCCTAGCAATACATGCTGTTAAATCTTTGCACAAGAGTTTTATCTTATGAGCAGTGAAAATAAAGAAAATCGGGGTGCGTCGCA